>Ga0307420_1000164_pt1 | contig 31830 bp, 25 predicted proteins | sample SalMarWE160240MG_2_FD_202167 | JGI IMG/M metagenome (GOLD analysis project Ga0307420, IMG submission 202167) | Salt marsh sediment microbial communities from the Plum Island Ecosystem LTER, Massachusetts, United States - WE1602-40 | ecosystem: Environmental > Aquatic > Marine > Intertidal zone >... | reverse complement strand
TGAAATTGGAAATCCGATAGGGATCGTCCTTGGCTATTTAGGTCTTCTTGAAGGAAGCGACCTAAACGACGAAGAAAGGCGAGATTTTATTAATCGCATCGAAAAGGAAATAGGCAGGATAAATAGGACTATTAGAAATCTTCTTGACTTCTCCAGGCCATCAAAAGGAGAGATGAGAGTAGTATCTGTTCATAAAATTATTGGCGACATGGTAGATATACTCAAACCCCAGCCGATGGTGTCTGATAGTGAGATCTTTTTAGATAAAGGTGCAAAAAAGGATACTGTTCTTGCTGATCCAGACAAACTAAAGCAGGTGTTTTTAAATCTGTCAATGAATGCAATAGATGCTATGGGGGCAAATCAAAAAAAGAATGAATCACAAAAAAATACATTATCAATACAAACCAGAATTTCTACAGAGACGAAAGCAGACAAAAGGGTGAATAAAAGTAAAATAGACATAGAGTTCATTGATAATGGGTCAGGAATCCCCGCCGAAGACCTTACCAGGATCTTTGATCCATTTTATACGACAAAAGAACCGGGAAAGGGTACAGGATTGGGGCTTTCAGTCAGTTTGAGAATTATTGAAGATATAGGTGGAGATATAAAGGTAAAAAGTGAAGCGGGAAAGGGTACAAAAATTATTGTCATCCTTCCTATTCATGAAACGTGAAACCAATAACGAGTAACGAGAATTTCTATGGCAAAAAAAAGAATCCTCATTGTCGAAGATGAAGCAAATATGAGGCATATGCTTGAGGTACTCTTAGGGAAATCTGGCTATGAAGTCAAAACAGCAGCAGATGGCAAGGAAGGTATGGATGCGATAGAAAGGGAGCAATTTCATTTTATCCTCTGCGATATAAAGATGCCCAGAATGGATGGCATGACCTTTTTAAAATCGGCAAAGGAAAAGCTCATTGATACTACAGTTATCATGATGTCTGCCTACGGAACAGTGGATACAGCAATTGAGGCTATGAAATTAGGAGCATATGACTATATTAGCAAACCGTTTAAAACAGATGAGGTTCTTTTAACGTTAAAAAAGGCAGAGGAGAGGGAGGGGTTAAAAAGAGAAAATGTGAAATTAAAGGATCAAATTCAAAGAATCGAAAAAAGTTACAATTTTAGCAATATAATAGCTAAAAGCAAGACAATGCAATCAGTTTTTGATCTGATAAAAAAGGTAGCAGATTACCAGACCACTGTTCTCATCACTGGTGAAAGTGGTACTGGAAAGGAGTTGATTGCAAGGGCAATACACTTTAATGGATCAAGACATAACAACGCCCTTGTATCTATCAACTGTGGTGGAATTCCGGAAACATTGCTTGAAAGTGAACTATTTGGCTACAAAAAGGGTGCTTTTACCGATGCCAAGCAGGATAAGATAGGTCGTTTTGAAGAGGCACATAATGGCACGATATTCTTAGATGAGATTGGTGAACTTCCATTCTCCCTGCAGATTAAGCTCCTGAGAGCTCTCCAGGAAGAAGAAATAACTCCTCTCGGCTCCACTGGGATCAAAAAGATAGATGTCAGGGTTGTTGCAGCTACAGCCAAAGATCTGGGCGAGGAAATAAAAAAAGGGCACTTCAGGGAGGATCTTTACTATAGAATAAACGTTGTTAATATATACCTGCCACCCTTAAGAGAAAGGGTAGAGGATATACCATTGCTCACAGAACATTTTGTCGGCATTTATAACGAGAAGCTAAACAAGACTATTACAGGAATTTCTTCCGAGGTAATGGAACAATTTATAATATATCCATGGCCTGGTAATGTACGAGAGTTAGAAAATGTCATAGAAAGGGCTATTCTTCTTTCCTCAAGTAACACCTTAGACATGTCTGATCTTCCTTCAACACTTACAGGTGACCAGAATACATCCTCTCACGTTGCACCTGAAGGTATCTCATCTATCAAGAAGGCCTCCCGAATTCTTGAAAAGGGTCTCATTGAGCAGGCATTAGAGAAAACCAATGGAAACAGGACAAAGGCTGCAAGAATACTTGAGATCAGCCATAAAGCACTTCTATATAAAATCAAGGAGTATGGGTTGAGTCAGGCGAAAAGTGACTATGAAGCATTTGGAAAAAGTTCATAGTTTTGTAATATTTTCATAGTTTGGCTGGTCACGTCAAGTTTTTGATATTTTGTACCCCAAAGGCTATTTTTATAATAATAACAGATAGATAAATTTCACCTCCTTTGATAAATAAGCAATTACAATATTTGGCATCAGTTTTGCTGCATATAAAATAACACGAACCAACCGTAAAGGGTTACATTATGAAAAAAAATGGTTTTACCCTTATTGAACTTCTGATCACTTTTATAATATTAGGAATTTTAACATCTATTGCTATCCCCGGATTTGCGAGGTGGTTGCCAAGCTATAGACTCAAAAGCGCAACAAGGGATCTTTATTCAAACATGCAGCTCGCCAAAATGGGAGCTGTAAGAGATAATGGTGAATGGGCGGTTTTTTTCAATGCCGGGGGTTATCAGGTTATAAGTGGAGGAGCCGATCGTGACTACTCAACAGCAGGCGATAATACCACAGAAAAAACGATCACCCTATCAGATTACGAAAGCGGGGTTAGTTATGGGCATGGGACTGCAACAACACCTGTAGGTACCACATTCGGAGATGAAATAACCTTTACTGCAAATACAGTGGTATTCAACTCCAGGGGTATGATCAATAGTATTACAGGGGGATATGTTTATCTTCAAAATAATAGAAACAATACATATGCAGTTGGAGCGCTGGGGACTGGAGTTATCCTCATGAGAACTTGGACAGGCACAGCATGGGAATAAGAAAAAAGGAATGAGAAGTATGAATACAAAAAATCAAAAATGGCTCACTGATCAAGGTTTTACATTACTGGAGCTTATGATAGCAATGGCCATATCTCTGGTAGTAATGGGCGCTATCTTTCTCACCTTCAAATCACAGCAGGATTCTTACGTTATTCAGGATCAAATCACAGCCACACAACAGAACTTACGATCAGCCATGTATATATTGACCAGAGATGTCCAGATGGCAGGATATTACACCAATTTTGATGGTAACCAATATACTATGGATTGGGATGACTTGGATGGAGATACTGAGCCTATCAGACCGTTGATATATGGCCAAAATAACGTGCCTGGCGGCAGTGGCGTGAAAAATGGAACGGATGAGATTGTTATTGTAAAGGCTAGTAGTAATTTTGGTGCACTCGGTGCAAACGATAGTGCAGCAGGAAATACAATTACCTTAAACGATTTAGTTGTTGGCTCTGGTGCTGGCCAAATCGACCTGAATGATTCTGGAAAAAGATTTGGTGTGATGGTTAAGCAAGACTTAAGCAGCGCTGAATTTTTTGAAATTACCCTAGGATCAGGTGGACCGCCATTTTCAACAACAGTTGGCAGCAGTTTTACAGAAAATTATGGACTAGGTGACCTCATTTATAAGGTCGATGTAATAATCTACAGGATTGATGAAAATGCCACTAATCCAAGCTTACGCCGGAGAAACTTTGGTCAAGATAATGGCAATTATCAGGTTGTTGCAGAAAATATTGATAATCTTCAGTTTCAGTATCTGCTGAGTGATGGCACATGGACTAATAACCCTGCAGGCCAGGAGCCCAATGTACGGGCAGTTGAGATCTCCTTGCTGGCCAGAACGGCAAAAACGAACAGGGGTTACGCAGATAACAATACCTATTTGATGGGAGGAGCGAATGTTGGCCCTATTGGTGACGCATACAGGCGAAAGCTTCTTTGCTCAATAGTAAAAACAAGGAATATCGGGCTATAAAATGAAAAATATCCGGAAAGTATTTTCAAAGAAAAAAGTATGTGACAATAAATCGGGCTTTACCCTGCTCGAGGTTTTGATTGCTATCTCTATCTTGACTGTAGGTCTCCTTGGAGTAGCCCAGATGCAGATAATGGGCATTCAAGGGAATTACTTCAGCGGCAATACTACTACTGCCCTGACCCTTGCTGAGGAAAAGATGGAGGATCTTCTGGGGACAAGCTACATTAATGTTATAAGTGGTAATGACGCTAATCCAATAGATGAAACCGGTCAGGCAGGTGGCATCTACACCCGTACATGGATTGTAGCAAATAATACCCCTATTATTGATACTAAAACGGTTACGGTAAACGTAAGCTGGGATAATGCGTCACACCAGGTATCCTTATCGTGCATTAAGCCACAGTAATTATTGAGAGGTATCCAATGCATAATAGTATTGTAAAAAAACAAAGTGAACAAGGAAGCATTACTGTAATTGCCCTGATGATCCTGGTTGTGCTTACCCTCTTAGGTATTACGATCAGCAGGACAGTCACTATTGATGTACAGATTGCGGGCAATGAAATCCCATTCAAACAAAACTTTTATGTGGCAGAGGGCGGAATAAACCGAGAAGCAGCAGAGGTTGGACGGGGGAATTATCCGGTAATGAATATTAATACTCCCATAGAACTGGCTAACCAGCTCACTGTCGGCCTTCCTGCTCCTGTTCCTCATCTGGTGGCCGGAAGGGCATATGATTTTTCATTAAACTATGTAGGTTTTTTTCTCCCTCCACAAGGCTATTCCGTTGTCCATTTTAGCCGGTATGATTATAACGTAGATTCTTTTGGAGATCCTACTGGAAGTAATATTCATGTAGGAAGCAGATATTATAAAATAGGACCAAAGGCTGAATAGAAATTATATATAATTCTTGGAGGAAACTCCCATGAAAGCAAAACCACTATGTAAACTACTTTTGATTCATATACTTTTGGCTATAGCGATAATCTTTCTTGGTGTTGGAATTACCAGTGCCGACGACACCGATGTCTACCAGGCATCGGTAAAAAACAATGCCATGCTGGTTATCGATGTGTCTGGCTCTATGGCCTGGCCGGTTTATGACGCCAATATAGACTATGCAGCGTTTTTTGAGTGGGCTATCCCTAGCTATGGCCATGACGACAAAGGTCTTAATGATTGGGAAGCAGCGAAGACTGCAGGAACATTGTGGGAAAAAGATAAGATATACCTGGTAAGCGCCTACACTGGCTATGCAGAGATTACCGGTGAGGACGGCGTAACCAAATATGCAGCCACTGGAGATCCGGTTTACGAGGGTTCATACAGGAGGCAGAGATGGGTTGCAGGCGGAATCATAGATACCGGCTGGGAGGTTACAGACTGGGAGAACCCGGTTGAAAATAATACCATAGAGACCGTTACGGTGAGTGATGAGGTCTATGTTGTGTACCCAACTGAGGCAAATCTTACAGTGATAAACTCTACTACAGAAACTGCAAGCTATGCCAATAGCGCTATTGCCGGTCAGCAGCTCAAAAACCACCAGAATATCCTGCTCACAGATGAAAGGGCAGATTCTAGAACAGGGGTAGCAAAGGACTATGGTTTTCTTGGTTATTTACATGCACCAGGCATTTATTTCTCCGGACTTTTTGAAACTGGTACCTGGTATACCCTGACAGATAATCCAAATGGTGCAGTAGATTATTATGGTGATGAAAGAATTTACGCATTTGTCACCGGTAATTACCTGAGTTTTATCAAGTTGATAGAAGATCTTAATGGAGACGGAGGAAGTTGCGAATATAGTGAGGGCTGGCGGCATATATGCTACCAGCCAGGCGCTCAAGTCTGGACAACTGTTGACATAGGTACTATCAGAAACTCACAGTATTATATCAGCTCTGACTACTCATCCAACAGGAACGAGAATTGCGGAGAAATAGACCTTACCCAGTTTGCTGGGCGGCAGTCTCTTAAAATATACTTCAATAATCTTGATATTGAAAACAGGTCAGTAGGCAGTTGTGATTGCTGGAACTCAAACTCTGAAAACGATGGCGTCTATTTTCTCGACCAGGATGGCAATGTTTTAAAGCAATCTACTACAGGCGTTAATGAAACACCTGAGGGAAAAATCTATGGATGTGATCAAACGTATACCTGGACCGGTGAATATGATGTGACAAATGTAACCAAGATTTATGTCAAATTTTACGTAGCCTCTAATGGTGGAGATAACTGTGATGGCTCTGATAGAGGATTCAGGATTACCAAAATCAAGTGGACCGCTCAGGAGGCGGCAGAGGAGCCTGCAGCATCAGGGGCGTTCTCATGCTGCAACGGGACAGATGGCGTTGGTCAAAAGATACGATCCCGCCTGGAGGTAGCCCAGGATGCCATGAAGATTGTGGTGGATGAGACCCGGGAAAAGATTAACTGGGGTCTGGTGAAATGGTCTGGTTATAGTATTACTCAAGTGACAGGCCTTACTGAAGGAGCAGATGCCGTTATTGCAGACATTGACACCCTGAGTGCCAATGGTGGCACCCCTATGGGCAATGCCATGCAAAAAACCTATAACTGGATGTACGATTACCTTTCTACCCATACAGCCACATCCGAGTGCAGTGAAAACTACCAGGTTGTCTTGACCGACGGTTTTCCATCCGGAGATACGATATGGAACTCAATATATAAGAATAGTGATCCTGACCCTGTGTTTACCAATAGTGATTATAAGGATGCTGATATGTGGACAGGTGATCCTATTCAGACTTCAGATCTCAACCACTCAGATGACGTTGCCAGGTGGATGGCCCGGGGGAAATGTGCCGAGAGCCAGGATACCACAGGCAATGATCCTGATTACAATGTTGTAACCCATACCATCGGGTTTGGCCTGGAAAGCCCCTTGCTGGAAGATACGGCCGAAGATGGCTGCGGCATAGGCATAACTGCATATAATCAGACAGAATTAGTGAATGCATTTTATAGTTTAGGTCTTGCCATGGTCTCTGCGGTTTCCTTTACAGCACCTGTTGTCTCGGTAGATGAGGCCAACAGGACCCAGAGTGGTGATAACCTCTACATGGCCTTCTTTAAACCCAAAGAAGGACAGCATTGGCAGGGAAACCTGAAAAAATATGGCCTGAGCTATGAAACACGGACCGATTGTGGCAGGTCTGAGCCTGAATGGACGCTTGTTGATAAAAATGGTACTATTGCAGGTAACTGTGACGGCTCATTTAAGTCCGCCTCTACTTCCTTTTGGTCAAGCTCTACTGATGGCGGTGAGGTAAACAGCGGAGGGGCTGGAGGTAAGCTCAAAGAGGCCTTAGATGCGGTATCACTAACTACCGGGCCTTATTATAGCTTCAGAAAGATCTACACCTATAAGAATGGATCTCTGGTTAGTTTCACTCCTTCTAATATCAATAAGGAAGACCTGGATGTTGCAGATGACAACGATGTATATAAGGTTATTAACTATATTTACGGGTATACATATGACGCTGAGTCAGATGGAGATCCTGTAGCAAAACGATCATGGATTCTGGGAGATATTATCCATTCAGAGCCAAGGGTGATCGATTATCTCGACTCTGACGGCTCACTCTTATACCGTTTCATTGCTGTTGCCTCTAATGACGGGATGCTTCATGTATTTACTGACTATGAGTGTACCCTTTCTGCAGAAACATATGAAGCTGGAGCTGAAGTTTTTGCCTTTGTGCCTGAAGACCTTCTTCCACGGCTTCAGGAATTTGCCAGCACTGATCATGTTTACATGGTTGACGGTGCATGTAATTATTTCCGTGCCCAGACACAAACCGGTGGATACTATGACAAAACCCTGGTCTTTGGTGAAAGGCGTGGTGGGAGAAGTTACTGGGCCCTGGATGTGACAAACCCCGATCCGATCAACTGGACAGTGAAATGGCATATTGAGGGAGGAACAGGAGAATTTACGGATCTGGGTTATACATGGAACAAGCCATACTTTGCTAAAATCCAGACGGCAGCTTCGACTTATAAGGATGTGGTCATTTTCGCCGGCGGCTATGACACACTCGAGGACGGATTCCCTGAAGAATTTGATGACGATGACCAAAACCCAAATGGAATCAGGGATACCGGTGAAACCTATGTTGAGACAGCAAATATAGGAACGTATGACAAATACAATCCAGGTATAGACAATATAGGGCGAGGTATTTTTGCTGTAGATATTGCTGACGGAAGTATTCTGTTCAGGGCAACCTACAGCGCCTCTGATGATACGTTAGGAATATACCAATCATACGCTAATATGACTTTCTGTTTCCCTGCTGACATGACAGTAATCCCTCTTTCAACGACGAACCTCGTAATGTATGCTGCTGACGTCTATGGCCAAATATGGAAAATTACCTATGATTATTTTGCAGATACACTCGACTATACTGATTCTAATTCCATTAAATGGCAGGTCAAGCGCATCTTTCAATCAAACCCCGGTTCTGATCTGGCTACCGGGACCACCGATATAGCAGGTGCCTCCTTGAATAGTGCTGATACTGGAAGAAAAACATTCTATTCTCCTGATGTGTCTTATTTTGGCAACTGCTGGACAAGTAAGCCGGTGCTTTACTTTGGTACTGGTGACCGCGCACATCCACGATATGCAATGATTTCCAATCGTTTTTATACAGTAGCCGACCACAACACTCTGACTGATGAAACTGATCTCTTGAATCTTACCTGTGACGAACTTGATGATAATGCAGATTCTGATAGGAGTGGAACTGTAGATAGTGATGATGCAATCAGAAAACAGGATTTGATAAGTAAACTCAGTGATGAATCTGTATCCAGGGGCTTTTTTAGAGTCATGGATAAGCAGGGAGACTGCCCGCAGTGCTCCATAAGCCATGTAGGGGAAAAAATATTATCTCGACCCACACTCTTCTTTAAAAATGTCTATTTCACTGCCTATCAACCGGTATTCGACGACCCTTGTAATCCAAACGGAAATGCCTTTATCTACGCACTTGACTACTGCTGGGGTAAGGCGGTCTTTAATTACAGTGTAGAAACTGGATCGGAAGAAAGAAATATAGAAGATACCTATCAGGTCATTCAAAACAGCTCCATCCCTTCAGGTGTCAGGGTCATTACCAGGGGTGGTCACGCAGCAGGTCTAATAAGTGCTGGTGGAGCGGTGAGTGGAGTTGGACAAAATCTAACAACAAACATCCCTGGTCCTCCAGGTGGTGTATCTCAGATATTGTGGGAAACTGATTAAAAGTGAATAATTGAAAAGGAGAGGTTAACTATGAATAAAAAAATGAGAAGACTGATTTTATTTAGCCTTATCCTGGTCTCTATTTCCATACTGATATCAACTGGTATGCCTGCCCAGGCAAGGAGCGAAATAATAATGACCATTACTGGTGAAGTTACAAATATAAAAGGGATGGTCATAACCCTGGATAAGACTACCATCTTTTATCCGGCAATTGAGATAGATGTTCCTGACTGGGCGATAAAAGGTGTAAAAGTGAGCATGTCCTATTATACAAAGAACTATAAGAAGTATTATTACGAGATAGTCAAACCAGGGGAAAAGTTTAAGGTTAAAGAGACGATTGAAAGAGAGAGTAAGGAATTAAACTAAGTCCTGAGGGCTTCGACTGAGACGTGTCGACGAACTCACGTCGAGTCGCTCAGCCGAAGTCTAAATAAGTTCGTCATCGAATTTGTGAATCGAAGGACTAACATTAACTCATGGAGTTGAACCATGAAAAAGAATTTTGTTAAACAATGGATGGTGATAGCTATCATCGCATCCTTTGCCGGCATATGGCCGGAGATTGGTGCTGCCCAAGATGCAACGGAATTTTTTTCTAAAGGGACCGAACACCTGAGATTGGGTGAACTGGATGAGGCACTCACTGCCCTAACACAGGCGATCAATCTAAAGTCTGATTATGCAGCAGCCTACAATAATAGAGGACTGACTTACTATGAAAAGGATATGAACGACACCAGATCGCGGGATGACTATTTGATGGCTATCCAGCTTGACCCAACCAATGAAGAGGCAAAAAACAATCTGGGGATTTTTTACTTCAAACAAGGGGATTATGCAAATGCTAAAATCTATTATACTGCAGCACTCCCATCAAGCCCGGCACAGGAAAAGCCATATCATGCCGATGTTTACAACAACTTAGGTGTTATATACGCGAAAGAAGGCATGAGCATAAATGCCGAGGGTGCCTACAACAATGCCATACGTATCACCACAACGAACAATTTGGGTTACACAAATTCCTTTTATAACAGGGGAAATCTTTACTATGAGCAGAAAAAGTATGACCAGGCAATAGCTGATTATACGGTAACTATTGACTTTTTCGAGGCTGCAAAAGATGTGGACTATGACTATTCTGATGCCTACTATAACAGAGGCCTGTGTTACTTCAACAAGAACCAGTATGATCAGGCTATCACTGAGTACCAGGGCGCTATTAACATAAACCCTGATTTTATATGGGCTCACTATAGCAAGGGGTATGTTCATTTCTTGAAAGGAGAATATAGTCAGGCCCTTGCAGAATTTCAGAAGGTCTTGAATTTACCCAATGACTTCAGAGCCAAGGAGGGTGCCCACTCCTATGCCCAGCTGGGAATGGGCCTTGTGTATCACAAACAAGGGGAATATGAACAATCCTTAGAAAAAGTGAAAGCGAGTTGCAGCCTGGGTAATGCCAGTGCATGCAGCACACTGAAGGATCTGGGGCAGCTGTAAGAGCTTTACCTTACCTTACTTTACTGCCTGGTTTACTTTCTTTGTCTGGAATTAAGAGATACACCCCTTTTTTATCCTCTGCGGCAAGAATCATTCCTTTGGATTCAACTCCCATGAGTGTAACAGGTACGAGATTGGCGATTACTATCACCTGTTTATTTATGAGTTCATTTGTCTGATAGTAAACAGCCATCCCAGCCACTATTGTCCTTGTTTCTCCAATGTCAACCACAAGCTTGAGTAATTTTTTAGATCCGGGAATGGTTTCTGCTTCCTTGATGGTGCCAACCCGTATGTCTAATCTTTGAAAATCTTCAAGGCTTACCAGCCCTGGTTCTTCTTTCATCTTTTCCTCCATTTCAGGGCTTACTCTGTCAGAAAGAAAGTCGTTCTTTTTGCTTTCTTTAAGGTCCTGCTCTGTTATTTTTTTACTATATAAAGCGGTACGCGTAAGTTCTCTATCAGGGTCTAGCCTCGGAAAAAGGGGAGGAGCCTTTGATAGAGGCCCAACCTTTTGTGTTTCTCCCCATTTCTTTAAACTAGTAAGAGGCAATTTTACCCCAACGATTCCTAATCCCAATTGATGCTGTATCTTTTCTGCTGTGTGAGGCATAAACGGCCATAACAGCACTGAGACTATTTTGATTACCTCGGTAATAGTATTGAGTACGGTATTCAATCGCTCTTGATCGTGTGTAGCCAGCACCCAAGGTTTCATGGTATCGATATATTTATTTGCCTTGCCAATCAATTCCCACACAGCAATTAACGCCTTGTGAAAGGTGAATTTCTTCATCATATCCGTATATTCTTCAATCACCTTATAAGAAGCATCTTGCAAGAGAATATCCTCTTCTTTGAATGCAGAAGGGGGTTGGATTTTTCCATCAAAATATTTGACTACCATGTTCATGGATCGAGAGATAAGATTCCCCAAATCATTTGCCAGATCTGAATTAAATCTTTTTACAAGAGATTCCTCGGTGAAATCAGAATCAAGACCAAATACCATATCTCTAAGCAAGAAATACCTGAATGCATCCAAGCCATATTTATAGGCTAAATCCATGGGCTTCACGATATTCCCAAGGCTTTTTGACATTTTTCCCATATTGATATTCCAGTAGCCATGGACATTAAGATGCTGATAAGGTTCAATGCCGGCTGCCTTGAGCATACATGGCCAGAATATCCCATGGGGCTTTAGAATATCCTTTGCAATAATATGCTGCGCAACAGGCCAAAATTTCTTAAAAAGGTCTCCATCCGGGTAGCCAAGGGCTGATATATAGTTAATTAAGGCATCAAACCAGACATAGGTCACATAATTATCATCAAAGGGAAGTGGAATTCCCCAGGATAATCTTGTTTTAGGCCTTGATATGCAGAGATCTTCCAGCGGCTCCTTTAAAAAGGCAAGCACCTCGTTTTTATACCTCTCTGGCCTTATAAAGTCAGAATGTGTAGCAATATAATCTATAAGCCATTCTTGATAATTACTCATCCTAAAGAAATAGTTTTCCTCGCTAATAACCTTTGGTTCGGTCAAATGAATTGGGCATTTACCTTGTAGCAATTCTGTATCGGTATAAAACCGCTCACACCCTATACAGTATTTCCCCTCATATTCACTAAAATATATATCCCCTTTTGCATAAACTTTAGAGAGGATCTTGCTGACCGTGTCTTGATGATTTTTGTCAGTAGTGCGTACAAAATAGTCGTTCTTAATATTAATTTTGGGCCAGGTTTCTTTAAAGATTTTGCTTATTCTGTCCACATATGCCTTGACTGTTTCGCCTGATTTTTCTGCTGCCTCCACCACCTTGTTGCCATGCTCATCTGTGCCCGTTAAGAAAAAGGTTTCAAAGCCGCTCAGGCGATAAAACCGTGCAATTACATCGGCTACAATAGTGGTATACGCATGTCCTATATGTGGTTCTGCATTCACATAGTAAATAGGTGTAGTGATATAGAATGAATCCTGACTATTTTGGCCCATTATTTTCTCGTGAGTTTTTTTTCATTTCTGCATAGGTATCGTACTCATAAGCAAGACAACACATCAATCTCCCGCATATGCCAGAGATTTTATCTGGATTGAGAGAAAGATCTTGGTCTTTCGCCATCCTTATAGAAATAGGGTCGAAGTTTGACAGAAACAATGAACAGCATAATTCGCGACCACAATGCCCAATTCCACCAAGCTTCCCAGCTAAATCTCTGGTGCCAATTTGTTGCATTTCCACATGAGTATTAAATTTTTGAACAAGCTCTTTTACCAATTCCCTGAAATCAACCCTAATAGTGGATATATAAAAAAAGGTAAATCTGCTCATGTCAAAAGAAAGCTCCACGGCTATCAAATTCATGGGCACTTTTTTCTTCTCTATCTGCTCTTTACAAAACCGCATGGCCTCTGCTTCAATTCTTTCATTTTTCTCCTTTTTTTCAATATCTTCTGCTGTAGCCAGGCGAAATACTTTCCTAATTGGCCTGTCTGGCATGGAGGCATCCCGAAGTCTCGGTTTACTGCATACGGTGCCCAGTTCAATACCTTCTATTGCTTCAACGATAACCTTATCCTCTTTATTGAGGACAAAATTACCGGTGTAAAACTCATAGATTCTTCCATTTTTCCTAAAGCTGATATCAACAATTTTTTTTGGACTATCTTTAGACATACGAACCCTTTACAGCTCTTTTTAGCCCCAGCAAAGATCTTTCAAGGAGAAAAAGGAGATTTCTATTCTCCATCAAATCATGTTCGGCTCTGGCAATAACTGCCAGCGACCTCATGAGTGCATCAACAGTATACAATGCAGATGCATTTTGAAGATGATTGCTGAGATCGGAATTTAAAGTATGGCCTATTTTACCCTCTAATTTGAAAAGGAGAATGTCTCTGAACCAGCTTTTCCATATTCCTAACATCAAGGCTATGGTATCATCCTTAACTTCTTTGTTGGTGGCTGAGCTTTTTCTAAAACCAGACAGCTCACGTGCCAGATCAATTAACATATCAGATGACTTGTTAATAACACTATTTAACATAGTTATCCAGCTTACCCTGTGAGTGAAAAAATTATCCCTTGATAGTTTTTTTGCCTTACCGAGACTCCCCTCTGAAAGCTTTGCTACAATTTGTGCCTTTTCTTTATCCATATTTTCTTCTTTTATCAACCAATTTACAACAGCTTCGGTAGGGAGAGGTTTAAAGGGAACCTTTTGACATCGAGAAATAATAGTTGGAAGAAGTTCTCCAGGATCTCTCACATTCAAGATAAAAATGTTATGAGGAGGCGGCTCCTCAAGGGCCTTTAAAAATGCATTGGCTGCCTCATCAGTCATTTTTTCAGCGGGATCTACAATAATTATCCTGTACCGCTCAAGAGCCGGGGAGAAGGCAAGATGCCGATTAATCTCCCTGATTTGGTTAATCCCGATTCCTTTTTTGTCCTTATCAGGCTCTATAATGATGAGATCAGGATGGTTTCCATCTATTATCTTTTTACAAGAACTGCATCTCTTGCATCCATTCCCATCAACCGGATCCATACAATTGATTAATAAAGCAAAAGCCATAGCAGTGGTTGTTTTACCAATTCCTTGGATACCTGTGAATAGATACGCAGGGGCAATTGTATCGCCCGCTATAATCCTTTTTAAAAAGGTTATTGCCTTGTCTTGACCGATTATTTCCTTAAATGATTTAGGGCTCATACTAATGTTTGTTGTATTTGTCGTGTTCATTGAGTTTATAGGGTTTTAACATTCACCCTGTTAAATCCCTGTAAGGGGCCCCCGCAAGCGGGGCATTTAACAGGGCAGGCAAACCCAAACCTCAGATAACTACTTTAGGTAGATAAGGAGAGATTATTTCCCTGATCTTTCTCGCTACGTGATCTTCATGTAATGTGGAATCTATAATCTTAAACCTTTCTTTATGCTCATGCGCTAAGGCAAGATATCCATACCGTATCTTTACATGGAAATCGAGTGATTTTCTTTCAAATCTATCTCTTTTTTTATCAGTTTTTTCCCTTTCTTCTGTTCTTTTCAAACCTACTTCTGCTGGGCAGTCCAATAGAAAGGTAATGTCTGGCTCACATCCTAAAGAAGCCTCATGGTTTAATTGTTCAATTAGTTTCTCATGCTGCCCCATGACAATCCCCTGATACACAGTAGTAGCATCATAATATCGATCACAGATAATCCACTTTCCAGCATCTAAGGCGGGTTTAATTACCTCCCTTACATGCTGAGCCCTGTCAGCTTGGATTAGAAAAAGCTCGGTTAAATACGCTATTTCCGTATTATCCACATTCAAGAGTATCTCCCGTATAGCTTGACCTATTTTTGTCCCCCCAGGCTCACTGGTAATTACTAAAGGGATCCCTTGTTCTTTGAGTGTTGCTCCGAACTTAGAAATCTGTATAGACTTCCCGCACCCATCTATTCCTTCAAAGGTAATAAACAATTAAGACTCCTTTTTAATATTATGCAGTATACATAATATCGATAAGGGAATCAAGGGAGATGCGTGTGTGATAAATCAAAATATTGCATCCTATATACACCTTTCATCTTGCATGTTTTTCAGATACAATTTACTATTCAACGATGCGAATCGATCCTGAGGAGTTGACCATTGTACGGACTGCAGACAAAAAATAATGGATCGCTCCTAATATAATTTCATGTAATAATTTCTATTTTCGTAACATTTTAACTCTTTGACATCCCCATGCTCATACGTCTCACCAATGATACCTCTGTGGCCTTAACTAAAGGCCTGAGGGAGTTTTCAAAGAGCTAAAGTGTTACATGTTATAATTGTATCAGGAAGGGAAAAAGGTCTTGAAATTTGATGAAATCGGAGAATTCGGTTTTATAGAAACCATTAAAGAAGAATGCACTACGACTTTGAAAAATGTAATCAAGGGAATTGGTGACGACTGTGCTGTTTTTGGCCCTTCCTCTGGCCGGGTTTTGCTGGTTACTACAGATATGTTGGTTGAAGATATCCATTTTTTAAAGGCAAAGATAACCCCCTATCAATTAGGCTGGAAATCAATAGCCGTAAATCTGAGCGATATCGCTGCTATGGGTGGAAGGCCACTTGTTCTGCTTATCTCGCTGGCCATTCCTTCTGAAATGGATGTTGAACTAATTCAAGATCTCTACAAAGGCATGAAAGATATATGTGAGCATTACAAGGTTAACATAGTGGGGGGTGATACGGTTGCCTCCCCAGACAAGTTGGTTATAAATGTTTCTCTTATCGGCGATGCAAAAGAAAATGAGGTTCTCTATAGATCTGATGCCAGATCAGGAGATAGTATTTATCTTACAGGAAATGTCGGGGATTCATTTGCCGGGCTTAAAATCTTAAAAAAGGAAATATCTTCTCCTAAATCTATTGCAAGCCATTTTATCAAAATCCACAACGAACCAAAACCTTTGATTGAGACAGGAATGGCTATTGCGGCCTCAGGGCTTGCCAATGCCATGATCGACGTAAGTGATGGGCTTCTCTCAGATTTAGGGCATATCTGTAAGGAAAGTGGCGTCGGGGCAATGCTTTTTAGGAGCAAGGTCCCTCTCTCCTCCGAACTCAAACTGCTTGCCTCTCGCGAAAAATTTAATCCTCTTGAGCTCGCTCTTTCAGGTGGAGAAGATTATCACTTGTTGATAACAGTTCCCGAAGTAAACATAAAGGATTTCGAAATAGCATGTAACAATAAAGGATTATTGCCTTTCTACCTGATAGGAAAAATAGTTGAGGGAAAAGGTATTAAAATGGTTAATGATGATGGCACATTAGAGGAAATTGATATAAAGGGTTTCAACCATTTTTCACCCTCATTATTATAATCCTAACACATAAGGAGTGCTGCCATGACAAAGCCGGATATAAACCCGAGTTTGCCTCTCATCCAGGATGCCGATCTTAGGGGCAAGGTTGTGTTGGTTCGAGTGGACCACAACGTGGTCAAGGATGGCCAAATCCGTGACCCCTATCGCATTGATGCAACCTTGGGCACTCTGTATAATATTGTGGAGCGGGGAGGCCGTTTTATCATCATGACTCACGTGGGTCGGCCACGTAACAAAGAAACTGGTCGTATCAAGGTTGAAGACAACACTTCAGTTCAACCGGTCGTCGAGTATTTAGAACGAAAACTGTATACCAAGTTTGTGGTACCCCGATTTCCTGTTGATCCAGAATGCGGAATCAAAGAGATCGACACCTCCATCAACTTACATATCAGAGACCTTCTCGCTCACAGGATTGGGGGTATCTATTTGCCCAATACCCGCTGGTTCCAGGGAGAAGAAGACACGGAAGAAAAAAGGAAACGCTTTGCCCTGCAACTGGCCGGCCTTGCCGATGTCTTCGTTAATGACGCTTTTGGCTCATGGCAGGCCCATGTGTCCACGTTTGACATCACCAAATATTTGCCAAGCTTTGCGGGTTTTCTTCTTCAAAGAGAGCTCATTAACCTCAAGCATGTCCTGGAACCCCAGCGGCCCTTTGTCGCTGTGGTGGCTGGAGCTAAATATGATACAAAAATAGGCCCACTCAGACAGATATATAAGAAAGTTGACCATCTGATATTAGGCGGAATTATTTACAATACCTTTCTATGCGCTAAATACAATATTCGTGCCCACGGAGTAAGCGATTCTGACATTAAGGCGGCAAAAGACCTGGTAAAGCAAGATATAAAGGCAAAGAAAATTGTTGAACTTCCTCTTGTGGTCGAGTCAGACATAATTGACGGACGAGTGGAAGGAAAGTATCGGACTATTAGCATCAATGACTTTAAGAAGGGCAGCGAATATGGTTACTTCTTGGATGTGGCCCACGAATCCTTCGATACTTCTGAGGTAACCGAAGTTATCGGCTTTGCTAAAACAATATTTGTGAATGCAGTCATGGGCCGTACTCCTCACTTTTTTGAGGGTTCAGAGAAATTAGATCGGACTATTGACCAAAACCGTCATGCCCAAAAGTTCTACGGCGGTGGTGATACCCTCCAGGAGTTCAAGAACCTTAGCCCCGGATTGTACCTGGCTGCTATGGATAGCGCCCAGTATTATTTCTTTACAGGGGGCGGGACTGTCCTTAAAGCCATTGAGGATGGTACACCCTATGGTCTTGAGCCGGTAAAGGCCTTGATAAAAAATGCAGGTACAGATCCAAAATAATCATGCATGTCTTCGAGGGATTCAATTTCTTTGTTACTTGTTTTTAACAGGGTATTTCGGCACTTATAAGAAGCATTGATGTCTCAATATATAAAACAAGAAAAAATGGATTGTATTAATGAATTTTGATATAATTGATGAAATTACCGAGATTGAAACTATTGCTAAAGGTTCAAAGATTCGGGAACTTAATCGCTTGAGAAAGTTTTACGGTTTTGGGAACTGGAAAAAAATGAAAGGTATTGCTCATATCCGACTTTCATCTGGAAAGATCAAATTAGCAGAGCTCCATTGGTACGAGGCGCATGGTATTGGTAAAAAAGAAATAAAACGTAAAAGGTATTTGGAGTAAACTATGCAAGAATCAAAACAAAATTTACCGGAATTTGTGGTTTGCATCAATAATTCAGACTACCCTGCATCATTAGAGTTGCATAAAATTTATCGAGCACTTGTTGATAAAGACTCTACAGAGGAGGGTGACATCCGTATTATTGATGAGAGTGGAGAGGACTATTTATACCCTTCCTCCTGTTTTGTACCTATCCAAGTTCCTCAAATAGTTGAAAAATCACTACTTAGAGCATCTTAATTCAAGTATCCGTACCGAACAACAGCTTCGATATGGATGCTTATTTCCCTGTTCTCTATTCACACCTCTCAAGCTATTCAATATCATCATATCTTTCAGAATACGATTATTTTCCCTGCTCCACCACGAGTGTATTTCTCTGGGTACAGCGCCTTTATCTCTGCTTTATGTTGAGTGCAATGGGTAGGACAAATCAGTTCTAAGTCTTTAAATAAGTCATATTCACTGAACCCATGCAAACCACCAACAATTGCATGGATATTTCCAAATTGTGAAGCCGCTTTAAAAATATGTGCCATCCTTGGATGGGAGCATCCTGCAATTATAACTATCCCTTCATCTATTTTGATCGCCATGGATTGTTCTATATGATCGATTTCTCCTGTAGAGAAAACATTCTCATGGATCTTTAAAGGTTCACTCACCGAAACTACCTCCTTTACACCCCGGATTCCTCTGAGTGAAGGAGGAACATAAATAGTAACATCGCTTTTCACATTAAGAAAGGCTGAAAGACCGCCTACATGATCAAAATGGGCATGTGAAAGAAAGACTTCATCAATAGAGGTTGGATCAATATTAAGCTTTTCCATATTGGAAAGGAGCATAGAGCCGTTTGTTCCAGTGTCAAAAAGAATTTTTGGAGTATTTTCTATTTCAACCAAACAGGAAAATCCCCAATCAGCCTGAAGGTCCTCTTTGTAAACATCATTGTCATAGAGTATTGTAATCTGCATCTTTTACGCCCATTTTATTAAGACAGCCTTTGTTCTGCGCCTCGCTATGGTTTTGTATTAAAGCCCTTTAGCAATGTGTATGTCATCATGGGTTTCATATACCAGAAATTTGTTTCACCTTCAAGCACATTAACTGGGAAATAGGACAACATCATAGCGAAACATACCTTATTGATTTTAATAGCTTCTTACATGGACTTTGAGGGGGTTTTGGTAGAAAGATTGTGTTAGTTTTGAATTTCAGGTAGAATAAAATTTTAAATTGGACTCATTAATAATTGAAAAATTCGTAAAAAGTCTTTTGCGAGAACATCATAATTAAGTGCTTAAAAATATGTCAATGTAATAGGCAATTGGAGCACTGAGTTTAATTTTTTGTAAATGGCTTGTTATGATTAAGTGTTTTCTAACAAATCACAATAATTTTTAGTAGACCTTTAAAAGATCTCAGGATAAACTCGAATTAAGGCTACGCTATACAAATAACAAGCAGGGATAGGGGGAAAATACATGCGAAAAAGAATCAAGACTGACCTTCTGATTCATGACCTTAAAGTTCCCTTGGCAGTTGTTGAAACAGGGATCATTTCGTTACTACAAAGGCGAGAAAAATATGGGCCTATTACAGAAAAACAGGAAAAGGTCTTAGCGAGAGCACTGAGAAATACAAAGGTCATCCAATCTCTGGTAAATGATATCCTGGAATTGGGAAAATCCAGGAAAAGGATAGTAAGCTTAAAAAGTCTAAAATTTTCAGATTTAATAGAACAGACCTTGGTAGAAACCTTTGATTTGGTTGACCGCAACACATCAGAAAAAATAAATATATGCGCTGATCTACCACAACTGAGGGACACATTAGAAGAAAGGGGTCTCATGCTCTTTATGGAAGAAGCTCTTTGGTGTCAGGAGGTCTGCCTGGATGAAGTAAAGATACGGCAAATTCTCAGGAATCTTCTGATTAATGCCTTAAAATATAGAAAAAGCCGGGTGGAATTAGAGGTCGATAAAAAGGATTTTTATCTTGTTTTTTCTGTCAAGGATGATGGTGACGGCATACCCTCAATCTATCATAAAAAGATTTTTGAGAGCTATTTCCAGATGGATGTCACGGATTCTTCCACTGTCAGGGGCCATGGGTTGGGATTGGCTGGCGTTATGATTTTGGTAGAGGATATGGGGGGCGAGTTATTTCTTGAAAGTGATGAGGGAAAAGGTGCAAAATTTTTAGTAAAGCTACCTTTATAAATTGAGCCTTCCTCCGCTCTGAAAAACGAAAAGAGTTGATTTAATATTTTATAAGGGAATCCCAAAACTCAGGGTCTTCATCTTTCCAGTTTGGACCGAATCGTCTATCACAAAATCCGCTAAGCCTTTCGTACCACTTCGCCCATACATTTTTTTCCTTATCCCGGGCTTCGATAATATCAGCCAGGAATATATCTATTTTGCTGATCTCATCTTTAGGCACATAATATGATGCGCCTTCCTTAAAAGATTTTTTCAGGTTATCCTTTGAAAGAGCATGAGCCGTGAGCATCAAGGCTGAAATATCTTTTTTGTTGGCAATTTCTAAGAGTTCATACCCCCGGACTCCCATGATATCCAAAACAGCGATGTGGTAAAAATTGGTCTCAAGAAGCTCTTTCGCTTCTTCAAAAGTTGAAGCCCTATCAATTTTGCACATATCCAGAAGCTCGGTTAATAGCTCAAGGATGTCCTCTTCGTCATCTACAATCAATACCCGTTTTCCTTTAAGAATTTTTTTAGGATCCATTTCCCTTCCTCCTTTAGTTCACAATAATTGTAACACGCAGATTCTTTTAGTCAAGTTGTTCCTTAATAATTGGTAACAAAAACTCAACTACCCAGGTTGTTAGTCTCACGGTTTCCCGATAAAATCGGGATTGGCTGCCTTATCTTAATGCCAGCCACCGCCTGCCGTCTGGCAGGCAGGTATATCCATCTTTTCTAACCCTAAACTTTGAACCACTGAACGTTGAACCTGAGTAGTTGCAAAATATTTTGTCTTGACAATTTGCTCAACTGCAAGCTAATGTAATGAGTAATAAAAAGCATTGAGAAAAGCAATTTACATGTCTTTGTTCGGTTTCTTTATTTAAATAAATGAAAGGAGGTAAGGCCTGAAATGACTTCAGATAGCCCCTTGAAAGATAAATTCATATTGGTTGTAGATGATGAACCTGATGTCCTTGAAACCGTGGAGGAAGAGCTCGATATGTGTATGATTCGCAAGGCAACAGATTATGATACTGCCATGCAATACCTCGCAGGTTACACCTTTGATATTGTCATTCTTGATATCATGGGCGTAAACGGTTTTGAACTTTTAAAAGACGCAGTGTCAAGAGGATTTCCTGCAGTTATGCTCACTGCTCACGCCCTTTCCCCAGAATCATTAAAAAAATCTATAAAGCTGGGTGCTGTTTCTTTCTTACCAAAGGAAAAGATTCCAGAACTCAGATCATTCCTTGAAGATGTGGTCACTGGTGGTGGTAAACCAGTTTGGCATAAGCTCTTTGATAAACTGGGCAGCTATTTTAAAAAGCGCTTTGGGCCTGATTGGCAAGAACGAGACAGATTTTTCAAAGAGTTTGTAGAAGAATTTAAGAAAAATATCAAAGATCAATCTTAAAGGAGTGATTCAGAAACACAAGCCCCGTTACATAAGCTCAGGGGTGATCAGTGTAATGGCAAGGCAGTGAGAGGCTATTTTTCTTCGCTTACCCACACCCCATCCCAATCAGGTAAGGGCGGATTTTCCAGGAAATGTTGACAACGGGTTAGAAAAAATCTACAGGGAAGATCGCTATCAGCCCCTTCTTTGAAAAACCGAATCGCCTCTGAAAACTTTTGCCGGCGGTAAAGTTCCAGTCCCTGACAGAAGTTTTTTTCTGCTTTGGTAAGCTTGTAGCCTTGTTCTCCAAGAACTTGAAAGATCTGGACTGGCCGTGACTTACCTTTTACAATAACCTGATCGATCAATCGAGTGACAAACATAGTGCTGATTTCCCGATTGGTAGACTCGCTGATAAGTATATCTTCTCCATATTGTTTATTAAGGCTTTCTAAGCGTGAGGCAATATTGACCTCATCGCCAATAACCGTAAAATCCATCCTCTTTTCAGAACCAATATTACCTGAAATTACCTCCCCTGTGCAGATGCCAATACCTATACGGATTGTTTTTTGCCCCAAAGCTTGCCTCTTCGCATTAAAGCTTTCCAATTCGGTTCGCATTTTAAGAGCAGTTCTCACAGCTCGTTCCGCATCGTCATGTCGTGCATATGGAACACCAAACACGGCCATAATGGAATCTCCAATATATTTATCGAGAACACCTCTATGCTGAAATATTGTTTCCACCATAATTGTGTAGTATTCATTGAGAAGCTCCACTGTCTGCTCTGCGGTCAAATCCTCGGCTAATCTCATAAATCCTCGTATATCAGAAAACAAAACGGTAGCTCTACCCCGAGCACCCCCCAATAACTGTTTATTGGGGTCAGTAAGCACCTTTTCCACAATATCCTTTGCCATATAGCGAGTTAAAGTGCTTTTTATTCTTTTTTCTCGAGTAATATCTTCAAAGACAAGAACTAAACCTTGATGTTCCCCTTTGTGATTCATTAAAGGAAAAAAATTAATATTGACAGAATGCTTTCTTTTTCCAGGCAGTGTCACGTCGACGTCATAATCAATCACAGAAAGATGTGAGGAATAAACCCGATTGATGTGGCGTAGTAAATGTTCATCACCGGTATCCAAGAGTCCTCGGAAATCTTTTTTTATTATGCTTTCAGAGCCCACCTGAAATAATTTTTTAGCCTCACGATTAGCCGTGACAACTCGATATTTGTTATCGAGGGTAAATATACTATTGGTAATGCTCTCGTGGATATTCTCCATATAGTTCTTCATATTCACTGTCTGCTCATAAAGCTGTGCATTTTCTAATGCAACAGCAATTTGAGAAGAAAGTGCTTGAAGCAAGTCTTCATCTTCTCTTTGAAACACGCCATCTTTCTTGTTAATGGCCTGGGTAACTCCGATAACGCTACCCTCTCTATTAAAAACAGGCGTGCATAGAACACTCTTTGTTGTATAACCGGTTTCCTGGTCAATAGTCAGAGCAAAGCGCTCATCTTCATAGGCATCCTTGATATTCAGCAACTGACCGGTAGAAGCAACATATCCAGCCAGACCCTCTGAATAAGGAAGTCGTATCTCAGAAAGCTCTGCTCCTTGGGCCACCTTAGAGCATAGTTCATTTGTCTGGCGATCTAAAAGGAAAAGGGTGCTGCGTTCTGCGTTGAGGATTTCGGATACCTTTTCGATGATTTTGCTAATCAACGTCTCAAGATCAAGTGTTTGCGCGAGAGAATTAGCCACATCCAGGAGAATGGCTGTCTTCCCATGATTGGTAAGTATCTTTTGGTAAAGGTGGAAATTCTCTACTGCAATAGCTGTTTGATAGGAGAAAGCACGGAAAAGGGCCTCATCACCCTGGTTAAAAGACCCACTTTTTTTATTGATTACTTGGATCACGCCGATATTTTCTCCTTGGAAGTTTTTCACAGGTCCGCATAAAATAGATCTGGTCTGATACCCGGTGTGTTTATCCACCTCCGGATTGAAGCGGGAATCGGCGTAGGCATCATCAATATTGACCAATTCGTCATGCTGAGCCACCCACCCAGCGACACCTTCGCCAATCGGGAACCTAATCTCACGAATTTCTTCTCCTTGCGCTACCTTGGACCAGAGCTCACCTGTTGCTGCGTCAACTAAGAACAGGGAAGCCCGATCGGCATTCATCACCTTACTGGCCATAAATACCACTCGTTGAATCAGGCCTTCAATGCCTAAACGTAGCTCCAGTATTTCCGACATATCCAGGAAGCTAAAGAGATTTTTTAATGATCTATCGATAAGTTGACTTTTTTGAAAAACTTCTTGAAATCGAAGATTTGTCTGTCGTAATCGTTTGGTTACAATATCCAAAAAATTTCTTGCCAGTGTTGGAGACATTTCAAATGCTTTACCGAGGTCATCGTAATTAATATTCAAGAGCTGAGAATTTTCAAGGGCACGGACTGATGCTGTTCGTCTTCCATCTGAAAAATAACCCATTTCTCCTAAACATTCACCGGCCTCAACCTCTCCTAGAGGTATTTTCTCATTAAATTCCCCTTGCCTATAGACCATGGCCTTTCCTTCAGCCAGGAGATAGAGGCAGTTACCTGCAGTGTCTTGATGGATAAAATCTTCTCCCGCTGCGATACTTTTTTCATATACTACGTTACAAAAATTCTTTAACTCGCTATCTCTCAACCCGAAGAATAGATGGCACATTTTCAACCGATCCCACCTTTGAAGTTGAATAGCTTCACCAAGGCTGTGTTGGGTAATTTTCCCTGATTCCAACAGTACTTCACCTAACAGTTTGTTAATCCCCTTAGAGGCGAGTTTCTTCTGGTTTTTTAGCCCCTGACGTATAGTTTCAAGACCACACGTAAGATAGTGGCCAATTCTTTTGGGACCTTTAATGGCGTTATCATCTGCATTCATAAAATGTGATCCTTACATAACACTATTGAAACTCATACAATTTGTGCTAATTTTAGCCGCATGAGTTATTATTTCAAAGCATACTTCATTTAATACCAAAATTCATTAATAAATTGGGCTTACATTGGGTATAGAATTGAAAGCCTGTGTAGCGGCTACCTATTGTAATGTTACTCCCTGCATCTATTCCTCTACCGTTGAATAGGCTCCTGCTTATTTTTTTAAATTAATTAGTGGATTCACCGAATTTTTTTGATAGACTGGAAAAAGGGATAAAAAATCAACACGTAACATGGATGATAACGAAATACTGTGCAATCATTGTAGGGAGAATGGAAACAAAGTTACCTATTAATTTCAAGATATGGTGATACAGGAGGATTTATTGATGCATTTTATTAAAACCCTTCTTTTCAGTTTGCTACTTCTGGCCTCCTCGAGCCTTTGCATGGCTAAGAATCCAGCGTCATATATCAAAATGGATGTCAAGGAGTTCCATCTGGAAAACGGCATGATGTTTTTAATCGTGGATCGACCTACAACCCCTCAGGTTGCCTGCCGCGTGGCGATACGTGCCGGTTCGGCACTTGAAGAGACCGGAAAGACCGGAATCGCCCATTTGCTTGAGCACATGATGTTTAAGGGCACCAAGAATTTCGGCACCCTCGATCAAAAAAGGGATATGGAGCTTCAGGGCCGTATTGAATCCGCATATCAGGCAGTACTCGCTGAGCAGGGAAAACGGAACCCAGACCAGGCGTTGATTCGGGAGAAACTCACCGAGATGGATAGACTTAGAGCAGAGGTACAAAAAATCTACATACCTCAGTCCTTTTCCTCTCAGTTGGGCAAAAACGGTGCTGTGGGTGTTAATGCCTTTACTGCGAAAGATCAGACCCAGTATATAATGTCGGTGCCATCTGATATGCTCGAGCAGTGGTTCTCGATAGTGAGCGAACAGCTATTGGAACCTTCCTGGCGTGAGTTTTACGTTGAGAAGGAGGTAGTACAGCGGGAGTGGGCCTTCCGATATATTAACAGCCCGGGAGGAGCTGCCTGGCTTGATCTTAACGCAACTGCTTATACTGCACACCCATACCGAAATCCAACAATCGGCTGGAAATCGGATATGGAAAAATATAGTACCACTAATGCAATGGCCTTTCATAAGAAATACTATAATCCAACAAACGCAGTGTGTGTGCTCGTGGGGGACGTGAGAGTGGAGGAAGCTAAAAGGCTGGCAAAGATTTACTTCGAGCGGTATCCAAAGGGAATAAAGAGCCCTGAAATCGTAACTGCAGAACCTACACAGCACGGCCCACGCAAAAGTATTCGGTTCTTGAAAGGCGCCCGCACACCATTGGTCAGAATTGGTTTCCATGGCGCTCGAATGAAAACCAAGGACTTCTATGCGCTTGATGTTATGATCATGGCCTTAAGTCTCGGCCGTAGCGCCCGTATAACCCAAAACATCATAAATAAGGGTCTCGCTATCGAGGCCTGGGCATATAATCCCGATAACCGTTATGGCGGAATGATCATTCTGGGTGGCTCCCCTAATGAGCCTGATGAGGTGAAAAAGGGAAACCTTAATAAAGATGGGAAACGTCAGGCTTACGTGAACGCCTGCCAAACACTTGAGAATACACTCATTGCTGAAGCTGAAAAAATGAAACATGATTTAGTTTCTGAGCGAGAACTCAAAAGGATTAAGAAACTCAACCAACGCGAATTTCTGGATCGAATGCGAAATAATGAAGAGCTGGCTGGCACCCTGGCGACAATGGAAGTTCAAGCGGGCTGGCACTATCTTACCGATTATCTGAAACGAATCTCAGAGGTCACACCCCAAGAGATCAGAAAGGCAGCCAGAAAATATATCCGAATAGAAAATCAGACAAGCGTGTATGTGATCCCCGGTGGAAAGCCTGATCAACCGGCACAGAGATACACTGAAGTCCGATCCATTGGAATTACCGGGGCAACAAAGATTGTTAAACCCGACATGTTTTATAACAACTCGATCTACCACACGCCTGTGGACTGGAAACACCCGCTTTCTTTCGATCGGGTTCCAAAAAAAATCGCATATCCAAAGGCCCAGACCACCACAATCAAAAACACACCAATCTTCTATTTGGCCGATCATGAACTGCCCTTGATCGATCTCACCATTTTAGTAAAAGCCGGTGATGTCGATATTGTTAATGAGAAAACCGGTTTGGCAGATATACTCAGCAATACCATAATTCAAGGCGGTACCCAACGCTATTCTCCTTCTGAGCTCGCGCAGGTGCTCGACGAGAACGCCATCCGTATATCAATATCCGTGGCTGAGGAGGTATCAACTATCCACCTTTCGGTTATGAAAGCGGACTGGGAAAAAGGGCTCGATTTGCTAAAAGAAATTCTTACCAGACCAGCCTTTGATCCCACAGTACTGAATGTGGTCAAAGAAAAGGAAATAGTTTCCCTTAGCAGGCAGGGTGAAAATGCGCATGCCGTAGCAATACGAGAGGGTATGATCTGGCATTTCGATGGGCACCAATACGGCCGCGATCCACTGATCGGAATCAAAACGATCCAAGATATTAGTAAGACCGATCTCACTATCTTTATGAAAACCTATTTCGTACCTTCCAACATGGTTGCCTCAGTGTCAGGCGATATAACCTTTAAGGAGGCCACGGCGGGTCTGAAAAAGCTCTTAGAGGCGCTCCCCCATGGGCCTTCCCCTGAACGTAATTGTAACGATCCAAAGGAAACTCCACCTGTTCTGACCCTCATTCCCAAGCCCGGACAGGTGCAATCCCAGGTTGTTTTAGTGCTGCCAGGTTTCAAGCGCACTCACACTTCATTCTGGAAGGCCCGCCTCTTAACAGATATTTTTGGCGGCAGCGATTCCCTCATGTATACTCGCCTGCGGGACGACTTGGGGCTTGTGTATTCGGCTGGTTTTTTTCAGACCTATAAATGGAATGCGGGAACACTTATTGGGTACATAGGTTGCAAGGGCGATAAAACGAGCACTGCGATTATGGAGACATTGAAGATAATGGACTCTCTTCGGAAAAACGTTCCCGAAAAAGATCTGGACCTCAAACGACTTGATGCCTTAAATAGCTTTGTCTTTAACGTAGATACCCCAGCCCAACTGGTTGAGGTATACAGTCGCTATTATATGAGGGGTGAACCCCTTAACACACTTGAGAAGATTCAGGATGCCTATCGACATGCAACCAGTGAAGAGCTTCGCGAACTCGCTGTGCAATTGTTCGACCCGAGCAAGATACAAATTTTTATCGTTGCGGATACAATGACCCGAGTGAAAACAAAAGACGGAACTGAGCGTACGTTGCAGGAAGACCTTAAATCGCTCGCGAAACGAATTGGTCTTCCCTATCGTGAAATAGCGTTGCGATGAAAACTTTCTAATAGCCTCATGGTAAGATTCTTTACTGCTTCCATGTACTCTTTCATGCCCCTCAAGAAAATGTCATTGTGATTAGCTCCAGGAATCTTAAGCAGCCTTTTGTCCGTCGCGGGACATGCATCATAAAGGGCCTGACCCTCAGTAAAGGAAATAATATGATCATTCTCTGCGTGGATGATCAATGTGGGTTTATGAAATGTAGTTATCTTTTCAACGTTACGAAATCCGTCTTCCTCTTGTATCCCTAATGCTTCCATCTCAATGCCTAATAGCCTCAGAAGGGGACCGGCATAGGCAAAACCACTTTCAATAATGAGGCCATCTATTTGGTCCATATAATGTGCTGAGAGCTCGAGAGCGGAGGCACTGCCCAGGGACCTACTCATTACGATAAAGGGGCCTGTAAAACCTCTATCTTTAAGCCAGCTTTGCACATAGTCAAATATTATATGAGAATCTTTCATCATGGAGGTAATCGTTGGTGTGCCAGTAGAGCGTCCATAACCTCGATAGTCAACCGGAAAAAAATTGATTCCCATCCTCATAAATAATGGCCCTATGTCATCATAATCAGCCACGATCTCACCATTTCCGTGAAAGAAAAGTATAGTGGGAGCATCTTTTCCTGCCAGATGAAACCGTGCACCAACTACCACATCCTTTTCTACCTGTATAAGTATATCCTCGGCAGAGGAAGTGGTCTTGGGAGAACTCCACTCTGGTCTGGGATGAAAAAGAAACATCAGAATCTCTGGCCTATCCAATAATGAATAATCGATCTTTGAAATATCTATCATTTGAAATGTTTCCTGTTTGCTGATATAGAATAAAATGAAAATGATATACTCGTCAATTGAAAAGCAGGATTATAACCTTACTATTAAAAAAGAAACAATCCTAAAGGAGAATCTCAAAGATGAAAAAAATCGTGTTAGCAGGAGCCTACTCCCCTATCCCAACCCCTTTTAATGCCAAAGGAGCGATAGCATACGATAGGCTAGCTGAAAATATCGCCAAGTGGAGCAACACATCTCTCGCTGGCTTGCTTGTTCTCGGTTCCAACGGGGAATTTACGTACTTAAGCGATGAAGAGAAACTCGAGGTACTAAAAACTGCGCGTCAGGTTATCCCTAAAGATAAACTATTCATCGCCGGCACCGGTTGTGATTCAACAAGGGCCACATTAGATCTAACAGAGCAGGCGGCTGCTATTGGAGCAGAAGTGGCCATAGTTATCACTCCCAGCTATTATCCATCCAAAATGGATGGCCACGCAATGCAACGACACTACCTGGAGCTGGCAGAACGCTCGTCCTTGCCCTTACTCCTTTACAACATGCCCGCTAACACAAGCGTCGACCTTTCCGCAGAAACGGTGGTGGAGTTGTCACAGCATCCCAATATTGTTGGCATTAAAGATAGCTCAGGGAACATAGTCAAGTTAGGAGAAATCTTGAGGGCTGCATCTCCTGGTTTCAATGTCCTGGCTGGCTCGGCAAGCTTTTTCTACCCAGCCCTGTCTCTGGGCGCAGTGGGTGGAATTATGGCACTGGCCAACATCGCCCCGGAGCAATGCTATCGCATCTATCAATATACTCAAAATGAGCGGCATGAAGAGGCTCGACAATTGCAGTTAAAAATGATACCGGTTAACATAGCAGTGACAGCACAGTTTGGTGTTCCTGGTCTAAAGATGGCGTTGGATTGGGTTGGTTATTATGGCGGGCCCCCTCGTTCGCCTCTCGCCCCGCTGGATAAGGCTCAGCAAGCTACATTACGAACAACACTGATTGAGGGAGGAATGCTGAAAGCCTAAGCCAGGTAAAAACATGGCTAGGCTTACTAAAAAAATCATGCAGTTTTACATGGGGGCATCTGCTCTCTCAACTGACATTGTTTCTCTGGTGTCAGGCTTGTCTCCAATTTCCAACTCGTGCTCACATATTCGTCTTTTTTCTTTATAAGAAGCCACTCGTTGCACTTTCGGCTTCCTTTAAGCAGCGTTAAGGTGAAAGCCCCTTTGAGTTTTCTCCCTCTAAGAAAAAAGGTGATTGTTTCCTTTTTCAGCTCAATGAGTTCATAGGACCCTTTGTCCCAAATTACCACTGTACCAGCTCCATAGTGCCCTTTTTGGATAATTCCTTCAAAATCAATATATTCCAAAGTATGATCCTCTACCAATAACGCCAACCGTTTTTTAGATGGATTCATGGATGGGCCTTTTGGAATAACCCATGACTTTAGAACGCCCTCTAACTCAAGGCGAAAATCATAGTGGAGATGAGTAGCGTGGTGCTCATGAATGACAAAACGGGGATTCATGTGAGTTTTGATTAGAAAAAAAGTGTGTTATGTAAAAAAATTAAAGATTTGCTTTTCGAATCCCCTATCCTGCATTACACAGCTTATTGTTACTTTTCTCAAAGCAGCCCTGTGAATGAGAGTTTTGTCTTTTAACACGAAATAAGGGAGGTTTTGGAGAGATTCTATCTCAATTCTTACTCATCAGATGATTTGCCATCTTTTCTAAACCATCCAAGCTGATTTCGAACATTGGAAAGATCTGTCTTACAATATTAATTGACCTTGTGTAGCCCCACTCAATTGATGATTTAGGATTAAGCCAGACAGAATGCCGAAAGATACCGGCCAAAAATTGTAGCCTCTCTATGCTGGGCTTACCACTCCTTTCCTCTATATGGATTGACCCATCTGTGGCCATCATTTCATAAGGGGCCATACTTGCATCTCCTACAATAATAAACCTGGTTTCCGGGTCCATCCTGGCAAATTCGTCTACTGGGTGTGGTTTTGAATATCTCGGAGGATCTGCCCACAGGTAATCATATATAGTATTGTGAAAGAAAAAGGTCTTCAGATCCTTAAACTGACTCCTTGAATAATCAAAGAGGCTCTGAACAATGCCGATATATGGATCCATCGACCATCCACCATTATCTATAGCCAAAATAATCTTGAGTCTATCTTTTAGACTCCGCTCAAAGATGATCTCGATCTCCCCCGCATTTTTCATAGTTTGATAGATAGTCTCATCAATGTTGACCCGATCCTTGGGCCCGGTGGGTATCATATTTCTCAATCGCTTCAGGGCCTCTCCCATATGGCGACGGGTAAGAGGGCCTTGTTGAGAGTAATCCCTATATCTCCTGTCCATTGCTACCTTGACAGCAGATTTATTCCTGGACATGCCCCCAACCCTCATACCACCAGGATGATATCCAGAATGCCCCACAGGAGAAGTCCCTCCAGTACCTATCCATTTGTTTCCGCCATGGTGAGCTTCAGTCTGCTCTTTTAATCTTTCAAGAAAATAGTCAATGAGCTCTTCCGGGCTTAAGTGAGCAAGAGATTCTTCATCAATCCCAAGGGCATCTGCAATAGCCTGTGGATCTTTCAACCAAGCATCTAAAAGGGCCTTGGCCGCCTCGGTTAAATCAAACTTAGTAGGATCAGTCAGCTCAACCCCTTTAAAATGATGGGCAAATACTTGATCAAAGAGATCAAAATAACGCTCACTTTTTATAAGTATTGAACGTGCAGATATATAGAAATCATCAACGGAGTTGATCAAGCCTTTGCTTAGGGCCTTCT
>Ga0307420_1000161_pt1 | contig 32046 bp, 31 predicted proteins | sample SalMarWE160240MG_2_FD_202167 | JGI IMG/M metagenome (GOLD analysis project Ga0307420, IMG submission 202167) | Salt marsh sediment microbial communities from the Plum Island Ecosystem LTER, Massachusetts, United States - WE1602-40 | ecosystem: Environmental > Aquatic > Marine > Intertidal zone >... | reverse complement strand
AAGCCCCGATAGCGCGCATGGTGCCTATCTCCTTGGTTCGCTCCGACACCGCCATCACCATGACGATAAAGACGACCACGGCGGCGACGATATAGACGGTGTAGTTTATCAGGCTGAAGAAAAACTTCTCCTGCTCCAGAATGGTATCCAGGTTCTCGGCTATTTCCTCCTGGGTGAGCACGCTAACCTTGGGATGGTTGGCGCGTATATTTTCGGCCAGGGCGCTAATAGTATCCAGCCGCTTCGAGGTGAGGAGCACCGCCGAGATGGATTCGGACTGCCCCAATACACTTTGCGCCGTTTCAAGGGGAATCAGAACAATATTGGAGATGAGCCTGTCTTCCAGCTCACTGCCTCCTATCAGACCGACGACGGTCAGCGGCTCGCCGATTATCTGGATTTCATCACCGACAGCGGGATTGCCGAAGAAACCGCTTGCCATCGGCCCCAGGATTACCTCGGGCGCACTGGCATCGCTGAAGGCAACCACGCCGTCTTCAACTATAATGTCCTCGCTGACGTAAGCGCCGATTTTATCGGTTTCCAGACCCACCAGCAACGCCTCCGGGGGAGAGTTGGGATAGGGCGGTGGCGCCAGCTGGTAAAAGAACACGGGCGTGGTCAGTGCCAAGTCTATCTGGTCGGCGACCTCGTTAATAATCTGCCGTCCTTCTTTTTCGCTGAGGATGCTGGTTATGGGGGGAAATTCCTGTCCGGCAATACCAGCCGTTGCTTGAGAGCGCACGTAGATTTGCCCGGCGCCGGAGTATTTGGCCAGCTCGCTCTGCATGCTGCTCTCGGTAAAATCGACGATGGTGGTCATCATAATGACCAGCTCCAGCGCCACCGCGATGCCCAGAATGGTGAGGATGGTGCGCGTCTTGCGCGTCCACATATTCTTCCAGGCAATGTCAATCACAAGCGGCTCCTATCAAACTGAAACGCGGGACAAAGTTTCGTCAGGGATTATAACACAGAAAATAGAGGTTACGATAGATGTATTTTTACCCGACTCTTGTGCCCGTTGACCTCAAACGGCGAAGCCTGTATAATCGGCCCAGAGTCAACGGATGCAGATTAAGTTAAGCTTTCTCGGCGCCGCCCAGAATGTTACCGGTTCGAAATACCTGCTCGAGACGGACAATACCAAGCTACTGGTTGACTGCGGGCTATACCAGGAAAGAGAGCTAAAAGGGCGAAACTGGAGCCCCTTTTTTATGCCTCCCCAATCGCTAGATGCGGTGCTCTTGACCCACGCCCACCTCGACCACTGCGGGCTGCTGCCCAGGCTGGTCCAGAAAGATTTTAGTAACCCCATCTACTGCACCGCGGCCACCGCCGAAATCACCCGCATAATGCTGCTCGACGCGGGCAAGCTGCAAGAAGAAGACGCCGAGTTCAAGAAACGCCGCCACAAAAAGGAAAAAAGGAAGGGCCCCCACCCCGAGATACCGCTATACACCCAGGAAGATGCCGAAGCCGTTTTTCCCTTATTCTCCCCCGTTAAATACGGCCAGCCCGTCGAAATCGGCGAGGGTGTTGAAGCCAGCTTCCATGATGCCGGCCATGTATTAGGCTCGTCTATGGTCAAACTCAAGATAGAGCAAAACGGCGAGCAGAGGACGATTCTTTTTTCGGGGGATATCGGGCGCTGGAGCAAGCCGATGCTCAATGACCCCACCCTATTCGACGAGGCGGACTACGTGGTAGTGGAGTCCACCTACGGCGACAGATTGCTCGAACCCGTCGAAGACACGGCTGAAGATTTCGCCGAGATTATAAACGCCACCGCCAACAAGGGGGGTAATATAATCATACCCAGCTTCGCCCTGGAGCGCTCCCAGGAGATTTTGTATTACCTGAACAAATTCCGGCTCGAAGGGCGCATTCCCCACCTCCCCGTTTTTGTCGACAGCCCCATGGCCATAAGCATTACCGAGGTCTTCGGCAACCACCCCCAGCTCTTCGACGGCGAGATGAAAAAGCTCCTGAGCCAGGAAAAATCGCCCTTCGACTTCCCCGAACTGAAGCTAACGAGGACCACCGAGGAATCGAAACAGCTAAACCAGCTCACCGGCAGCAATATTATCATAGCCGGCTCAGGGATGTGCACCGGCGGCAGGATAAAGCACCACCTGGTGAACAATATCACCAAGGAGGAGGCCACCGTTCTCTTTGTCGGCTACCAGGCCTTCGGCACGCTGGGACGGTACATTGTCGACGGTGCCAAGACCGCCCGGATTCTGGGGCAGCACTACCCCGTCCGGGCCAGGATAGCACAGGTACACGGCTTCTCGGCGCACGCCGACCGGGACGAGCTTATCAAGTGGCTCTCCAGTCTGGGCAAGCCGCCGAGGCGCGTTTTCGTCACTCACGGCGAACTTAAAGCCTCAAAAAACCTGGCTGGGCTGGTGAAAGAGGGCAAGGGCTGGGAAACGCTGGTGCCCCGCTATCGTCAGCAGGTCATACTGGACTAAGGGGATGTGTCATGAACATCGCCTATTTCCGTATGCACGACCCCAATACGGCTAGGCTCTGAAAAACAACGCTGATTGGGGCTATTTCTTGGTGAAGCCGAGGTTGTCCACTATCTCGCTTACCGCCTGGCTCTGGTTCAGTGTGTAGAAGTGGAAGTAGTTGACGCCGTTCTGGCGCAGGTCTTCACACTGTTTGGTGGCAAACTCTATACCAAGCTTGCGGGCTTCTTCGGGGGAAGCCGCCTCTTCCATCGGAGAAACAAGATGCTTGGGTAGCGTGGCGCCCGTCATCTGGCTGAACCGCTTTATCTTGGTGATATCGGTTACGGGCATGATGCCAGGGATAATGGGGATGGTGATGCCCGCTTTGCCCGCCCGCTCCATGAAGTTGTAGAAGAAACGGTTGTCGAAGAACATCTGGGTAATGGCAAAGTCGGCACCGGCGTTAATCTTCTGCCTGGTGTAGTACATGTCCGTTTCCAAGTTGGGCGCCTCGGTATGCCCCTCGGGATATACCGCCACCCCGATGGAGTAGCCGCCCAAGGTGACGACCAGCCTGACCAGGTCGATGGCGTAGCAGAAGCCTTCGGGGTGAGCTATGAATTTATCCGTGCCCTTGGGCGGGTCGCCCCTGAGGGCGAGGACATTTTCGATGCCGTGACTTTTATAGTCCTTGAGAATATTATCGAGGTCTTTTTCGCTCTGCTCGACACAGGTGAGGTGAGGCATCGTGGTCAGCGAGGTCTCTTCTTTGATGCGCAGTAACACCTTTCGGGTATTCCGGAGTGTGCCACCGCCAGCGCCATAGGTTACGGAGACGAAAGTCGGCTCGTATCCCTTGAGCTTGGTGATGGTCTGGAACAACCGAGCTTCAGCGGCCGCATCCTTGGAGGGAAAGAATTCAAAGGAGAGGCTGCTGCCTTTGGCTTTGATAATATCGCCTATTTTCATAAGTTTCACCCTCCGTCGGTCTGAGGAAAAGCGACCTCGGTATACAAAAACTCTACCTTGCGCTTGTGCTCCAGCTCCTGGGCGGCTAACTGCTCGAGAAGCTCCTTCACCCCTCCCACAGGATGCACCGCCGCCAGCTTGGAGTAGAATTCGTGTGATGCCTTTTCCCGGTTTGCCGCCAGCAGGAATATATCTTTAAGCGCCATATCGGGGGTTATTTCGGGTTGGTCAAGGTAGTCCGCGATCTTGTAGTCCAGGACGTCGTCCCGCTTCAGACTTCCGCTCCCGATCTCGCCGCGCAGGTATTTTCGCAGCCACTCCTCATGACCCTTCTCTTCCTGTGATAGCTGGCTTAAGGCATCTTTAACCGTGGCGCCGGTCATCTTCTGGCTCAAGTCTTGATAGAGGTGCTGCGCTTCAATCTCCTTCTCTATCGCCTTTTCCAAAATGCTCTGCACCGTCAGTCGAGCTGCCATCGTTCTCCTCCACCAAGCCGGATTGTTATTTCAACCGCTCCGCCACCACATCCCAGTCTATATTCTGGAAAAAAGCATCGACGTAGTCCGCCCTCTTCAACCCGTAATCGAGCATAAAGGCGTGCTCGAAGACATCCATCACCAGGATAGGGGTACAGCCCGCGGGGTGGCCAACCTCGTGCTCGTTAATCCACTGGTTAAAGAGCCAGCCATTGGTATTATCCTGATAGAGTATTACCCAGCCGATACCGCGCATCGCCCCAGTAGCCTTAAAGTCCTGCTCCCAGACTTCGTAGCTGCCGTAAGCACCGGCCACCTTTTTAGCCAGGGCACCCGCTTTATCCAGGGGCTTCTTGCCCCCCAGGTTTCCGAAGTAATATTCGTGGAGGCGCATGCCGTTGAACTCGAAGCCGAAGCGGCGTTTAAGCTCGGCGTATTCGGGAGTGCCCGTCTTGCCTTCATTGAGCATAGCCGTCATTATATCCCAGAGCTTGTTGGTGTTGTTCACGTAGCCCTGGTAGAGGGTAAAGTGATTTTTAAGCAGGGTTTCGCTGAAACCCTTCATCCCGATAAGAGTGCTATAGTCCTTGGCTGTATAACCCATTGTCTTTCCCCCTTTCCCTTTAGTTAGTCAGCTGATTTTGCCCAGAAACTCCTTGACCTGGTAGTCCCACTCCCGTGAGACCAGCTCCACCGAGGCTCTTTTACCTTCAGCCGAGGCGATAACCTCGACGCCGCCGCCACCCCCCTCAAAACAAACGTAACCGGCGGACTCGTCCTTGACCCCCAGACCATAGCCGCCAGGCCCGAAGAAGGCTACCGCCCGTTCGATTACCTCCTCCGGGCTTAGCTTTGTTTTGGCCGACATTTTGAGCACTCTGTCCCCTTTTTATAATATTTTGATATTTTTATCAAGCCCTAAGCACCGCCGCTATAGCCCTGGGCTCTTATCATCAGGATAGGGACGGCAGTGGCTTTGAAGACCCTGTCGGCAACGCTGCCGTGCGCCCATCGGCTGATACCGGAGCGGCCGTGGCTGGCCATAACAATAAGCCCGCAGTTCATGCTATTGGCGTAGATAACAATTTCCTCGGCGGGTTTACCCATAAGGACGTCGGTGCTCACCTTAATGCCCTTGGCTTCAAGTGTCTTGGCTATCTTTTCCAGATACCGCTGAGCCTGCTTCTCTTCTTTGCCCACCGCCTCGGGTACCAGGCGCGACCCTAACGGCTGGGAAGAATCGTCCACAACCCTGAAGCCGGAGATACGCTCGGTGACGCTGACCAGGATTACTTCTTTTACCTCGCAGGCTGTCGCCAGCGTCTCTACATGGGGCAGGACGCATTCCGCACGCTCTGAGCCATCCAAAGGGACCAGAATCTTGTCGTACACATTCCCTCCTTTTCCCAGCTTTAATTACGGTGCCGGGTACCCGACTGTCAGCTGGTAAGCCAGCCGCTCCGTCCCCTATTTATCTGTTTCTGGCTCTTTTCCGACTACTGTGCCGCATCCACACTCATGTGGCCCACCGTTGGCACAAGACTCGTGGCAGTAGAACACATCGTCTTTCTCATAGCTGTTCTCATCGACAGGACAACCACATACCGGACAAAGCTGTTCCCTCATTCTTAATCACCCTCTTTGATATGTTAGCCCGGGCAGTTTCCCTGACACTATATATTTAACAACAATAATAGCTAAGAGGCAATAAAGAAGTCATAAAATGAGGCTAGAAAAAGTTACAGAATTATGACATTCCTTTATTTGTTGGCCCGGTATTCATTTCCCGGCGGACTCTGGCTCAGGGGCATGGTGAAGAAAAAGGTAGAACCGTGACCGGGCTCCGATTCCACCCATATATGGCCGCCGTGCGCTTCCACCAGCCGACGGCAGACCATAAGCCCCAACCCTATTCCCCGTACGCCGCTGGGACGCTTTTCCAGGCGCTGGAAGGGACCAAAGAGCTTCGCCTGGTCGGCGGGGGAAATGCCGATGCCCTGGTCACTGACGCCGATGACCAGTTGTTCCCCCTGCGGCTCAGCCGATACCCGCACTTTTTCCCCGGGGGGTGAATACTTGACCGCGTTTTCCAGCAGGTTATAGAGAATGCGTTCCAACCGCAGTGGGTCGGCGTAAACCGGGGGTAAGCGGCGGGGCAAGTTGATAACGAATTTATGGGCCGAATACTGGCGTTTTATCTTATCCACGGCGTCCTGAATTACCCTCTTAACGCTTATCGCCTCGCTATAAAGAACAAGGCGTTGCGCCTGGACACGGGACAACTCCAGTAGATTAGCCAACAGGTTGGACAGCGATTCCGACTCCGCCGCTGCATCCTTGAGCAGCTGGCGGGTTTCTTCCGGAGAGAGGCGCTCAGCTTCGGTGAGGGCGGTATTGATTGCCCCCGTAATTACCGTCATCGGGCTGCGCAGCTCGTGAGAGACCAACCCGATGAAATCGTCTTTGAGTTGGTCCAGCTTTTTCTGCTCGGTGATATTCACCATAACCGAGCGGCTGGCTACCACCCGCCCCTCTTTATCACGTATGGGCCGCACCGAAAGGCTGACCCAGACGCTGCTGCCGTCAGCCCGTCTTACCTCAAGTTCCTGGTCGCGAATTTCCTCACCGCTAAGAAACCTCTTGAAAACCCCCTCGGCGGTAGCCCTTCCGCTAGGCGTTTCGGTATAAAGGTCGGCTACGGGCAGCCCCACCAGCTCCTCACGGCTGTAGCCGAGCAGCTCGGTGGCGCTACGGTTGACCCGTTTAATACGACCATCCTTCCCCACCGATAAATAGGCATCGGGGGCTTCTTCGTAGAGGTCGCGGTACTGTTCCTCCCTCTGCTTCAGGTCTCTGAAAAGAAGGTCGTAGGGCTTTATCAGCCCGGTCTCAATGATAGCCTTGTAGATGAGGTAGAAAGCGGCAATCTTGAGGAAATGACCGAGCAGGTTGGGGAAGCCGAAGGGACTCTCGTAAAGGGTGAAGGACAGCTCGGAGGCTATGGTCACGATGATAGCGGCAAATAGAAGTCTTAGTACGACGACATCGAAATAGCGGCGTTTCCGGAACATGGTAAAGATTGCCCCGATTAGAATGAAGGAAATAATGTACTCGCTGACTTTCTTGAACATAGTCAGGCCAGTGCCCTCGACAAAGCAGACGGGAAAGATATTCCAGTAGAAGATGGCGGCAATCAGGAAGGCGCAAACCAGCCCGTAGCCGATAAAAAGGAAGCGCGCCCGCAGCCTGTGCCCGATGAGCAGCGGCGCAATGAGCAGGGAGAGGCTCTGCAGATAGCGGGCGCTCACCCAGAGCTGAGCCGCCGTATTCGTCCCGTGTTCGGGGAAGACGCCCATCCCCGGGTAAGCCAGCGTGTGCAGAAGGTCGAGAAGACCGGTGAAAAGGAAGGCAATGCCGAGAAACAGAAGGTAGCTGTTATCCAGAAAGCGGCGCGAATTCCAGGCAATGATAAAGATGCCGAAGGCAACAACAACACTGAATACCTCGGCAAGGCTGTGGAAGAGGAGGTAGTTATAGAGGTTGGCTGAATAGAGCCCGATAAGAACCAGCGCCCCAGTCAGGGCGCTGATATACCAGCGTGACTGTCTCGTATACATTCGGCTAAAGCCCCGATGGACAACTGTCCCTGCGTGATAATACGCCGATAATGCCCCTGCGTCAAGGCTCAAGGCTTTGACATCAGCCAAAGAGCCGACTATTATTACAAGCAACAATAACTATCTCGGAGATACCCTTGAAGCAATTTCGCATACTGGTAGTCGACGATGAAGAGCGAATAGTGCATTTCCTCAGCTCCAAGCTGAAGGCCTTAGGCTACGAGGTGCTGACCGCCAGCGACGGTGTTAAAGGGCTGGAGCAGGCCCAGGCTCAGGAGCCCGACCTGATTGTGCTCGACCTCATCATGCCCAATATCAACGGGCTGGAGATGCTCAAGCAGCTGCGCAGCTTTTCGGCAGTACCGGTTATCATTCTCAGCGCCAAGGGGGCTGATGCCGACCGGATTCAAGGGCTGCGACTGGGCGCCGATGACTACCTGCCCAAGCCGTTCAACCCCGACGAACTGGTGGCCAGGATTGAGGCAATCAGACGCCGATTGGAACCGAAGAAGGGTAAACCCCCCGAGCTTTTCCGCATGGGTGATGTGACCATAGACCCCAGCAAGCGCCAGGTGCTGGTCGGCGGCGAGTCTAAATACCTGACCCGAACCGAGTGGCTGCTGCTCAGCCAGCTGGTCAACAACGCCGGGAGGCTTATGCTCTACGAGGAATTGCTCACCCGGGTCTGGGGCCCCGAATACCGCGACGATATCCAGATACTCCGCACCTGGCTTAGCCGACTACGGCATAAGCTCCAGAGCGACCCCCAGAGCCCGCAGCTCATTCGCACCATACCCAAGGCCGGCTACATCATCGACCGTCCACCGGACTAAGGTTAACGCCCTCCCTCCACTAATGTCATAATTCTGTAACTTTTTCTCCCTCCATTTTATGACTTCTTTATTGCCTACTGGTTATTATTGGGGATGTACACCTTCTACGAGGATTTCTTATGGTGATAACCATGGCAAGGGGTGATGTTAAGGTGATAAAAATGAAGAGCTGCCCTAAATGCAAAACGGGCGATATTACCATTGATAGAGACCACCACGGCTGGTACGAGTACTGCATCCAGTGCGGCTATCAGAGCGACCTGGTAAGCGTGGCTGAGTCAGGGCAGAAGCAGGCCTCCAGCGGCAAGAAGCGGCCCACGATGCCTCACAAGGGAGAATAAGGCATGCTGGACGGGAAGAGGATTGCCATCCTGGCCGAAGAAGATTTCGAGGACTCGGAGCTTATCGAACCCTTGAGGTCGATGAAGAACGCCGGCGCCAGGGTGGTGATTGTGGGCACGGGCTCCAAGGAAAGCTATCAAGGCAAGAGGGGCAACGCCACCATAACCGTCGATACCACCGCCGACAAGGTCAAGGCCGAGGATTTTGCCGCCGTTATCATACCCGGTGGCTACGCCCCCGACAATATGCGCCGCGACCCAGCCATGATCGAGTTGGTAAAGAAGGCGCACGAGCTGGGCAAGGTAGTAGCAGCTATCTGTCACGGGCCGCAAATGCTCATCTCCGCCGATATCGTGCGGGGACGCAGGGTTACTTCCTATCCCTCGATAGCCATTGACTTGGAAAATGCCGGCGCCGAATGGGTCGACGCCCCCGTAGTCCAGGACGGGAATCTCATCACCTCACGCAAGCCCGCCGACCTGCCCAGGTTCAACAAAGCCATCATTGAAGCCCTGAGATAATAAAAATAAGGAGGGGGAAATGACTGTTGACCAATCTATCGAAAGGCGACTTGGCCGACTGCGTATCTGGAATCTCGTTGTCGGACTGATTCTCGCGGCACAAGCTGTTTTGATGGCGGTGCTCACCAACAACTTTTCTCTTCCGGTGACATCAACCTTCATGACCGGTCAGCCCGGAACAGCACCCGAGATTCACCATCTGTTTAATATCCCCACCGGTTGGGGTGTTTTCACCTTCCTGGCAATCTCGGCCGTTGCTTTGTTGTTAATCGCATCGCCTCTAGTTTTCCCCTGGTACAAGCGTAACCTGCTGCAGAACCGTAACTACGGGCGCTGGATAGAGTACGCTCTCAGTTCCTCTATTATGATCGTCTTAATCGCTCAAATCACCGGTATCAGCGATATTGCCGCCTTAATAGCCATCTTCGGCATCAACGCCTGTATGATACTTTTCGGAGCGCTACAGGAGAAATATGAAAACCCGGGCAAGCCCAGCTGGCTGCCATTCTGGTTCGGCAGCTTTGCCGGGGCCATCCCCTGGATTGCGATTGCGATTTACGTCTGGGCGCCGGGGCTCAATTTATCGCCGCCCGGCTTCGTCTACGGCATCATTGCCTCGCTGTTCGTTTTCTTCAACTGCTTTGCTATCAACATGATATTGCAGTACAAAAAGGTGGGACCCTGGCGGGATTACCTTTTTGGGGAGAAGGTATATATACTGCTCAGTCTCACGGCCAAGGCGCTGTTAGCCTGGCAGGTGTTCTTCCCGGTGCTGATGCCAGCCTAGCGGTCAGGTCGGCGCTCACCTGAGCCGGCACGCCGAGGCCGGTGTAGCGGGATATAAATAATTCTCGCTCGATAAGGAGGTGTGAGGCAAATGAACAAGACAGTACGTAACCTGGGTCTAGTCGTAATCATCATCGGGATAGCGGCTTTGGCTGTGGGCATCGTCTTTATCCAGCAGGGTTTTGCTCAGGAGTCCTGGCTGGTGAAGGCGATGGAGACTGAGCAGATAGCCATGCCCGACGGTTCGGGTACAATCGTCGATAGCAGCGACCTTGCCGAGAAAGCCGGTGACCTGGTCAGGGAACACCGCCACGGCATCTCCCCCACCTACGGGGAGCTGCTGGGGGGCGAGCATTTCGACCCCACCAACCCTGCCCAGATAACCTACCTGCAGGCCATGAATATCGAGAACTACCTCTACCTGGCGGTAACCGCCTTCGGCGTTTTTCTCGTGGTCAAGGCGGCGGGGGCTTTTATGATACTGATGGGTCTTGGCCTGGGCGTTACTGGCTATGCGCTCTGGAGGACGGGCAAGAAGAAATAACCCTAAAAGAGCTATATGGAGGACAGCGGGCAGGGATTGCCCGTATGCCTAAAAAATTAAATAAGGAGGCAAAGAAATGGCTAAAGTAACCCGAGAAATGGTGGAGATGGCAGGAGTAAACGTTGACGAACTGCTGGAGCTGCTCGTCAATAATGCCGCTGCTGAACTAACCACTTATTACTACTACACGATTCTGAGAGCGAACCTTATCGGACAGGAAGGCGAGACGGTAAAGGAGATCGCCGAGACCGCCCGCATTGAAGACCGGAACCACTTTGAGGCTATTATCCCCCGTATCTACGAGCTGGGTGGCAAATTACCAGAGAGCATGGTAGATTTCCACAACTGCTCAGCCTGTCCACCGGCCAGCCTGCCCAAGAACCCGAAGGACGTTAAGGCAATGCTGACGGTACTGGTAGAAGCGGAGAGATGCGCCGTCAGGGGATACACCAACATCTGTAACCTTACGGCGGGCAAAGACCACCGCACCTACGATTTAGCCCAGTCCATTCTCAACGAAGAGATAGAGCACGAATCGTGGTTCTCCGAGTTCCTGGGCGAGGGTCCCTCCGGTCACTTCCTGCGTCGCGGCGAGACCTCTCCCTTTGTCTCCAAGTTTTTGAGGTAACAGCACGAGGTGCCCGAGTTGCCCGAGTTGTATTATAATAATGGGGAGGCTCAAGACTAATGTGGGCCTCCCCAAAATCATAGGGCCGGGGCAGTAATGGAAATTAGCTTCCTTCAAAACCTCAATCCGGTGGTTCAGGCTCTGGTAGCCACCGTCTTCACCTGGGCGATGACGGCGATAGGAGCGGCGGCGGTATTCGCCGCCAAGGACATAAGCCGCCGCGTCCTGGACACCATGCTCGGTTTTGCCGGCGGGGTCATGATTGCCGCCAGCTACTGGTCGCTGCTGGCGCCGGCTATAGCCATGTCCGAGGGCAAGGACCTCCCGTCCTGGGTGCCGGCAGTGGTCGGCTTCATCGGCGGCGGCATCTTCCTCTGGAGCCTGGATAAGGTGCTGCCCCACCTCCACCTCGGCTTCCCCACCTCCGAGGCGGAGGGGGTCAAGACGAGCTGGCGGCGGAGCACGCTGCTCATCATGGCTATAACCCTGCATAACATACCTGAGGGGCTGGCGGTGGGGGTGGCCTTCGGGGCGCTGGCCGCGGGTATGCCTTCCGCCTCTTTCGGCGCGGCTGTCGCCCTGGCTATCGGTATCGGTATCCAGAACTTACCCGAGGGGATGGCGGTTTCCATCCCCCTGCGCCGTGAGGGGCTTTCGCGACGCAAGAGCTTCTGGTACGGACAGCTATCGGGAGTGGTCGAACCCATTGCCGGGGTTATCGGGGCGGCGGCGGTGGTCATCGCCCAGCCCATTTTGCCTTACGCGCTGGCCTTCGCCGCGGGGGCAATGATATTCGTCGTCGTCGAGGAGGTAATACCCGAAGCGCAACGCGGCGGCCACGCCGACCTGGCTACCAGCGGCGCTATGATCGGCTTTGCCGTAATGATGCTGCTCGATGTAGCCTTCAGTTAAAGCGAAATGAGAGTATTTACCCGGGAGGAGCTGAAAAAATACGACGGCACCAACGGCATTAGCTATGTCGCCTACCGGGGCAAGGTATATGACGTTTCAAAAAGCTTCCAGTGGCAGAAAGGGGTTCACCAGGTTGCCCATAAGGCCGGGCAAGATTTGACCGAAGCCTTAAAAGATGCCCCCCACCTCCCCGATTTGTTGTTCAAATTCCCCGTAGTGGGCAAACTGGCTGAAGAAGATAATGAAAATGAATGAGCACGAGCAACAAAAGCACGAACACGACATGCCTGAGCACGACATGTCCAAGCACGATATGCACGCCGGGCACGACCACGCCGAGCACGACCACCAGGGGCATCATGCCCACATGGTCGCCGACTTCAGGCGACGCTTCTGGATATCGCTAATCCTAACCGTACCCATTCTACTTCTTTCCCCGCTGGTTCAGGAGCTGCTCGGCATCGAAGATATAATCGCCTTCACCGGCGATTCCTACGTCCTCTGGGGACTGGCTACCATCGTCTTTTTCTACGGCGGGCTCCCCTTCCTCAAGGGACTCCGGGACGAGCTGAAGGCGAAAAGCCCGGGCATGATGACCCTTATCGGCTTGGCCATTACCGTGGCTTACGTTTACAGTAGCGCCGTGGTCTTTGGGGTGGAGGGCAAAGCCTTCTTCTGGGAACTGGCTACCCTGATTGACGTCATGCTACTGGGACACTGGGTGGAGATGAAATCGATAATGGGTGCCTCCTCGGCGCTGGAGGAGTTGGCCAAGCTGCTGCCCGCCCAGGCGCACCATCTCATGCCCGACGGCAGCCTCCATGATATGCCCATAGAGATGCTGAAGGTGGGGCATAAGGTAGTGGTGAAACCCGGTGAAAAGATACCCGCCGACGGCAAAGTAATCGAGGGCGAGTCCTCGGTGAACGAAGCCCTGCTCACCGGTGAGTCCCTGCCCGTAGCCAAGCAAGCCGGAGCCACCGTTATCGGCGGCTCGGTGAACGGCGAAGGCTCGATTACGGTGGAGGTGCAAAAGACGGGCGAGGAATCCTACCTGGCCCAGATGACCGCTTTGGTGCGGCAGGCGCAGCAGAGCAAGTCGCGTAGCCAGACGGTAGCTGACCGCGCCGCTCTCTGGTTGACCTTTATCGCCATCAGCGCCGGCGCCCTGACCATTATTCTCTGGCTGACATTATCCAGCCAGGGTCTAGCCTTCTCCGTGGAAAGAATGGTCACCGTGATGGTGATCACCTGCCCCCACGCTTTAGGCCTGGCCGTGCCGCTGGTGGTGGCTGTCTCCACGGCTATCTCGACGCGTAACGGGCTTTTGATTCGGAACCGCAACAACTTCGAGCGCGCCCGAAAGATAGAAGCCATACTCTTCGACAAGACGGGCACGCTGACCAAGGGCGAGTTCGGCGTCACCGATATCGTCAGCTTCGATAGGGGCATGGATAAAGACGAGCTGTTGAAATACGCCGCCTCGGTGGAAGCCCGCTCCTCGCACCCCATCGCCAGGGGAATCGTCTTATCGTCAAAAGAGAGCTTCCCGGTCAAGGATTTCAGGGCGACGGCGGGCAAGGGCACCGAGGGCAGGGTCAACGGCAAAGAAGTGAAGGTGGTCAGCCCCGGCTACCTCAAGGAAAACAAGATTAAGGTCGATAGCGAGCAAACCCGAAAGCTCACCGAACAGGGCAAGACAGTGGTCTTCGTCATCATCGACGGCAAGCTAAAAGGCGCTATCGCCCTGGCCGATATTATCCGCCCCGAATCCAAAGAAGCCATCCGGCGGCTCAAGGAGATGGGTATCAGGTGCATGATGATAACCGGTGATAACAAAGAGGTCGCCAAGTGGGTCGCCGATGAGATAGGTCTCGATGAGTATTTCGCCGAGGTGCTGCCCGACCAGAAGGTGGAGAAGGTCAAGGAGGTACAGGCACGGGGAATGATAGTGGCTATGACCGGTGACGGGGTCAACGATGCCCCGGCACTGGCTCAAGCCGACGTGGGCATCGCCATCGGCGCCGGCACCGAGGTTACGGTGGCTACCGCCGACATCATACTGGTAAGGAGCAACCCACTGGACGCCGTATCCATCATTGGGCTTTCGCGCGCCACCTACAGGAAGATGCTGCAGAACCTGGGCTGGGCCACGGGCTACAACGTGCTGGCCATACCGCTGGCGGCGGGGGCGCTCTACAGCTTCGGCGTCGTGCTCTCTCCGGCGGTGGGGGCGGCGCTAATGTCGATGAGCACCATAATCGTGGCTATCAACGCCCGATTTATAAAGGTGGAAAAGAAATAATGAAGGTAGGTTGACTGCCACCTGGAAACCGTCTACAATGCAAGCCAATAAAGAGGAGGGATAGCCTCCTACCCGAGGAGAAGAGAAGCCATGAAAGCAGTTATTCTGGTAGGTGGAGAAGGAACCAGGTTGCGTCCCCTGACCTACAAAACCACCAAGGCAATGGTGCCCATACTGAACATGCCCTTCCTGGAATACGTGCTCCGTTACCTCAAAGGGCACGGCATAAAAGACGTTATCCTGGCCATGAGCTACCTGCCCGACCGCATACAGGGACACCTGGGCGACGGGTCTGAGCTGGGCGTCCGCCTGAGCTACGCCATAGAAAAGGAGCCGCTGGGGACGGGCGGGGCGATTAAAAATGCCGAAGCCCGCCTGACCGAACCATTTTTCGTCCTCAACGGCGACGTCCTGACCAGCATCGACCTCGCCGCCATGATGAGCCGTCACCGCAAAGTCAAGCCCAAGGTGAGCATCGCCCTGACACCGGTAGATAACCCGACGATATACGGGGTGGTTGAAACCGACCCCAAGGATATGGTAAAGCGCTTCGTGGAGAAACCCGGCCTGGAGGAAGTCACCACCAACATGATTAACGCGGGCATCTATATTATCGACCCTGCGGTTTTAGGCTATATTCCCCCCGCCACCCCCTCCATGGTCGAGCGTCAACTTTTCCCCCTGCTACTGGAGAAGGGTGAGCCGATATTGAGCTATCCCTCCGACAGCTACTGGATCGACATCGGCACGCCCGAAAAATACCTCAAGGCGCACCACGACCTGCTTTCGGGGGAGGCACCGGCTCTGGCTGCCTACTGGAACAATTTCAACCAGGGCGTCCAGATGGGGGACAGTTGCAACATCGACCCCTCCGCCGAGATTGATGGCCCCGTGCTCTTCGGCGAGGGGTGCACCGTAGCTAAGTGGGCGGTGTTGAAAGGGCCGGCTGTTCTAGGTCCGCGCTGCGTGATTGCCGAAGGCGCCTGTGTGGAAGGGGCAGTACTGTGGCAGGACGTGAAGGTGGGCAAAAAGGCGTTACTGCGAAACTGTATCGTGGCGGCTAACTGCCAAATCGGAGAAGAGAGCCAGGTTTTGGATAACTGCGTACTGGGGGATAACGTGGTGGTGGGCAAGAATAATAAACTAGCGCCGGAGATTAAAATCTGGCCTGATAAGCGTATAACCTCCGGCACGATGTCATTCTAATCCAGCCGAATATCCCGGGGTCAGCCGGAGTTCAAGAATTTAGCGATCATAGTCATCAGCGCCTCAGAGTTAAACGGCTTGGTTATATAGCCCTGGGCGCCCATGACATCCTGACTGAGCTTGCGGTTAAGGTCGTAGTCCACAGCGGTAAGCATAATCACCGGGATTTCCTTGGTTGCTTGGTTCCTCTTAATGGCATAGCAGGCAGTAAGACCGTCCATATGAGGCATCAGGATGTCCATCAGGATAAGGTCGGGTTTCTGATTGACGGCAACTTTTACCGCTTCCTCGCCGTTATCGGCCTCAATGACTTTATAGGTCTTGCCCAGAAGCCTTTTTACCAGCGACCTTACCGTTTCTTCGTCATCGGCGATGAGTATTTTATCATTCCCGCTCATTTTATAACATCCCCCCGCTTTTTTATCGACAGATCTTCAGACTGCTGCCAGCACTATTCCGGTAACCGGTATTTTAAGGAAAGCGTCCGTTACTTCCGGGTCGAACTGGGTACCGGTGCACCGCTTGATTTCTTCCAAAGCTTCCTTTACAGACATCGCCGTGCGATAAGGGCGGTCGGAGGTCATGGCGTCAAAGGAGTCCGCCACGGCCAGAATTCTAGCTCCCAGTGGTATCTTTTTCCCGGTTACGACCTGATTCATGCCACCGCCATCATAACGGTCATGGTGATGTTCAATCATCTCCACCACCTTATCGTTAACCACCGGCTTTACGATACCAGCGCCGACACTGGCATGAGTCATAATATGCTCATATTCTTCCTGAGTCAATTCTCCCGGTTTATTCTGGATAACCTGGTCAATGGTAATCTTACCCACATCGTGCAGCAGGCTTCCCCAGCGCAGGTCTTCGAGGCAATCGCCCTTAAGACCCATCTCCTTGCCTATTGCCACGGCAATCTCGGTTACCCTGCGGGAGTGCCCCGCCGTATACTGGTCCTTGGCTTCGAGGGCGAAGGCTAAGGCTTCGATAGCGCCGAGAAAGACCTTACGGATTTCCTTGGTCTGCTCCTCGACCTTTTCCTCCAGGTATTGCTGGTATTCTTTAATCTCGCGCTCCAGCCGCTTCTTGTCCAGCATCCCCTCCACGCTCAGCACCACCTCAGCCAGGTTAAAGGGCTTGCATATATAATCGTATGCCCCTTCTTTCATACACTGGATGGAGATATTAACATCGCTAAGGGCAGAGGCCATCATGACGGCGGTATCGGGGTAAGCGGCTTTTATCTCGGGTAGCAATTCCATTCCCGATTTGCCCGGCATTTTTATGTCAAGAATCATCACGTCAGCCGGGTTGGCTTTCAGCTTCTCCAGTGCCTGGTCAGCGCCGTTAGCTTCATCACACTGGTAGCCCTCTCGGGACAGCCGTTGACAGAGAAGCTTCCTGACCATCGCTTCGTCGTCCACAACCAGTATTTTTACCTCGTTGCCCGCCATATCTCTAACCTTCTAACGCCTCTTTTACTATAGTCCTTAGCTCATCGGGAGTGAAGGGCTTGGGTAGATAGGGCCTTTCGGCTCCCTCGAACATAGAAGCCAGCTTTTCATCCAGAACATCACCGGTAGTGAAGATAATCTTACCGGTAAAGTTAGGGTATTTATCCATTATATACTGATAAAGCTCCCTGCCGTTCATAATCGGCGTTCTGATGTCGATAAGGCAAAGGTCATACTCCGTCTCACCCAGCATCTTGCCGGCGATGGCACCGTTGACCGCAATATCAACTTCAAAACCCTCGGCGGTGAGAGTTCTCAGGCATACCTGACAAATAGAGGGTTCGTCTTCAACTACCAGGATTCTTTTGACTTGGCTATTTGGCCGCTTCATTTGGCTTCTCCACTTGTTCATGAGAATTAATCGGTAATTCGACGACGAAGGTGGCTCCGCTACCAGGCTTGCTCCGGGCATATATCCTGCCGCCGTGCTCCGCGACTATTCCATGACAAACGCTGAGTCCCAGACCTGTACCCTTGCCTACTTCCTTGGTGGTGAAGAACGGGTCAAATATGCGATTCAGGTTTTCTTTATCGATTCCGGGGCCGTCATCGGCAAATGACGCCCTGACGCTGTGATTGAACCTCTGGGTAGTAATCGTCAGCGTGCCCCCGTTATTCGCTTCGAGCATAGCCGATTCGGCGTTGAGAATAAGGTTGATAAAGACCTGCTGTAATTGAGAATAGTCAGCCATAACCTCAGGCAGTTCGGGGGCAAGCTTGGTACTAATCTGGATATTACTCACGTTCTGTTCGTAGGCGCGTAACGCCAGTACTCCTTCTATAATGCTGTTAACACCTGTCGGCTGCTTGGAGGGCGCATGCTTGCGGGCGAAGGTAAGCAGGTTGCGTGCCACGCCCGCCGCGCGCTGGGCTTCCTTATGTATGATGACCAAGTCTTCCTTAATCTCTTCGGGAAGATCGGTATCCATAAGCAGTTGGGCGAAACCGATGACGGCGGTGAGGGGGTTATTTATCTCGTGGGCGATGCCTGATGCCATCTCCCCCACCGAAGCCAGGCGGCTGGCCAGGTGAGCCTTCTGCTCCAGCTCTACCTTTTCCTCTTCAGCGCGCTTGCGGTCGGTGATGTCAAGCCAGCTGATAAGGAAGTAGAGCAACTTTTTCCGGTAGACCACCGGTGCTGAGTTCAGCGCCACACAAAAACGCTCGCCGTCCTTCTTCCGAAAGACCTTTTCACTTCTCTTACCGCCACTCACCATGGCATTTTTAAGGCCAAGGGTCATTGCCTTGCTTTCTTCTTTCAGCCACCATGGGTAGGGGGCTTTCTTGCCGACAATTGCGTCCAGCTTAAAGCCGGTCAGTTTTTCAAAGGCCGGATTTACATATCTTACTGAGGTGTCCGGATTAAGAACGAATATCGGGTTCGGCGAATTTTCCAGCAAGCCGTTGCTGAACTCCTGGCTTTCCCTCAGTGCTTTCGTCATCTGCTTACGCTCGGTGACGTTTTTATTTATACCGACATACCCCTTGAAATCTCCAGCACTATCAAAGTAGGGAATGCCGCTAACCTCAAAGAAGACCGGAGTACCGTTCTTATGGAGATGGAGAACCTCAAAGCCGGAGAAGCCCTCCCTCTTGGCGTTGACTTCCTTGAAACGCTTAAGCCACTTCTTGACTTCCTCTTTGGGGGTAAAGTCCAGTGTCCTCTTCTTGCCTACCACCTCATCCACCTCATAGCCCAGGATATCCTTAATCTTGGGGCTGATGAAGGTATATTTCCCCTGGGTATCCACCTCCCAAATCAGGTCGCTGGCAACCTCCACCAGGTTTTTGTATTTCTCCTCCGCCTCAACTAACGCCTTATCAGCCTGTTTTCGCTCGGTAATATCACGGCAAACGCAGAATATAAGCTTCTGCCCCGAGCATACAGCCCCATTGGTGCTGATTTCAACGTCGAATATCGTACCATCTTTGCGGCGGTGTTGCGTCTCGAAGCGGTCGCCCTCTGGACCGATACTGGCAATCATCTCGGCAACTTGTTCACGTGGGAACTCGGCTTCCCAGTCCCACACGTTGAGCTCGCGGACTTCCTCGGGGGTGTAGCCAAGCATCTCGGCAAAGCGCAGGTTGGCTTCATACACCCCACCGTTCTCATCCATAATAACAATGCCATCGCTGGACTGGTCGATAAGGATACGATGGCGGGTCGCTTCATCGGCCAGCGCTTCTTCAGCCTTCTTACGCTCGGTAATATCAACGCCGATCTCTAGACAAGAACCGATCTTTCCTTTAGCGTCTCTAATAGGACTGGCGGTATTCTCCCAGTAGACAACCTCTCCCGAAGGCAGTACATTCCGCCGCTCCGCAGTGTGCGACTTGCCGTCATTAAACGCCTTCTTTACCGGGCAGCCGTCGCAAACCGCTTCGCTACCTTCAAAGACACGATAGCATTTCTCACCGATATGGTCACCCGAGGCTAGCTTAGACGCCTCGTTTTGATAAATGACGTTAAAATCTCTATCTTGTATGGTGAGGCTATTTCCCATAGCGCCTATTACCGACTGCAGCTTGTTCTTTTCCTCCTGAAGTTCCTCCTCCGCCCGCTTGCGCTCGGTGATGTCATCAACCATTCCCAGAACTACTTTTTTGTCACCAACAGTGGTTATCCGGGTACTGATTTCAACAATACTCTTGGTTCCATCCTTCCTGTTTAGCGCGAACTCATCAGGACCCGTTGCTTTCCCCATCTTGTTCAGGGCTAGTACTTTGATAGCTTTAGCCATCCCTTTAGAATCAAGCAGCTTCAGTTTAAGGAAACTCTTTCCTAGCAATTCTTCTCTTTTGTAGCCCACTATTTCCAAAGCCTTATCGTTTCCGTAAAGCAACTTTCCTGAAAAATCATTGAAATAAATACCTACAGGAACACCCTCGGCAAGAGCTTTATATTTCGCTTCTGACTCCCTTAGCGCTTCCTCCGCCTGCTTGCGCTCGGTGATTTCCAACGTCATCTCCACCAGACCGGAAACATCGCCGCTGGCATTTAGAATCGGGTAGCCCTTTACCAGCAATATCTTCCCGTCAGGGGTGGTCATTTCACTGGTCTGCGGTTTTCCCGTTTCGCGGGCTTTTTCCACCGGGCAGCCGGCACAGGCCTTGCCCCCGCTACCCCACACATCATAGCAATATCGCCCCACCAATTTTTCAGAAGGCTGTCCGACCGATTCACCAGCGGCCTTGTTGGACCACAACACCCGATGCTCCAGGTCCTGAAAGACCATAAGCTCGCTCAAGTGATTGAGAACGGTAGTTTTGTCCTGCTCTGTCTCTCCCCAAACCTTCTCAACCCGTTCGCGCCTGGTTTCCAGCATAGCCGGACCCCTTTGGCGCAAGGGCAGAGTTTCAATCTCTTTGACAAGCGGCTTCTTAGTCTTAGTACCGTTCCCGTTACTCATATTTTCACCTCGGCGGAATAGCGTTTTAGATTAAGCCCTTTAACGTTCCGACTTGGTCCGTATTATTTACCTGGTTAGCTTCCGCTTTCAATCTCTCGACTTCGTCTTCGGTAAAAAGCCTCCAGCCACGCCTATCCCGATGCTTGGCTTCTTTGAAAATGTCTTCTTTCAGCCAGCGAAACAGGGTGGCCCGACTTATACCAACTATGCGACAGACCTCAGCGGTTCTATAATAGACTTGTCCATCTACTGTTACCGTCATATTAAAACCTCTGGTATATGATAATGCTCGAATATACTCTAACTCTAAAATATGACGCCTCAAGCGTAAATAACCCATTAGTAATGTTTTAGCTCATACTTTAGTACCAGATTACAGCAGATTAGTCCCGATTGTTTTGTGAGGCAGGAAAAGCTATAATAATTGCGTGGGGCGAGGCGGCGAGTTTCTATTGAGCCGAGGTGATAGATGACCATAATCGAGATGTTAGCCAGAAACGCCCGAATGTACCCCGATGAGATTGCTCTTATCGAGCTGAAACCGAGCCAGAAGTTAAGGCGGGAAATCACCTGGTGCGTCTTCGACGAGAGGGCTAACCGTATAGCCAACGCCCTCGCCGCCAGAGGGGTGGGCAAAGGCGATAAGGTGCTGCACCTTATGCTGAACTCGATAAACTGGCTGGAGGCTTACTTCGGAATCATAAAGACAGGCGCCTGGGCGGTGCCGCTTAACTTCAGGTTCACCAGCGGCGACATTAAATACTGCGGCGATATCGCCGAAGCCAAAGCAATGATTCTGGGGCAGGAGTTCGCCGAAAGGGTAGAGGCTATCCGACCCCAGTTGCCCACGATAAAGGACTACATCTTTGTCGGTGAAAATACGCCCCCAGGTATGGAGAGCTTTGAAGACTTCGTCGATAGCGCTTCCCCTCAGCCGCTGAACGTAGCGCTGACCGCCGAGGATGAGTGCGGGCTCTACTTTACCTCGGGCACCACGGGCGACCCCAAGCCGATACTGCTCACCCACAAGAACATGGAATGCGCCGCCATCACCGAAGCCCACCACCACCCCCAGCAGCAAGAAGATAACTTTATTATCATCCCCCCCTTCTACCACACCGGCTCCAAGATGCACTGGTTCGGCAGCCTGCTTGTCGGCGGCAGGGGAACGATACTAACCGAAATAGACCCCAAGGCTATCTTCGAAGCCGTCCAGCAGGAAAAAGGGACGATAGTCTGGCTGCTAGTGCCCTGGGCACAGGATATCCTCGGCGCCCTTGACCGGGGAGAGCTGAAGCAAAAAGACTACGACCTGAGCAGCTGGCGGCTTATGCACATGGGAGCGCAACCCATTCCCCCCAGCCTGATTAGACGCTGGAAGCAATACTTCCCCGATATGCAATACGACACCAGCTACGGCCTGAGCGAATCCACCGGGCCGGGATGCGTTAACCTCGGCATAGCGAATAACCATAAATTAGAGGCGACCGGCCTACCCGGCTTCAACTGGAAGGTGCGCATCGTTGACGATAAGGGCGAGGATGTATCTCAAGGGGAGGTGGGGGAACTCATCGTCAAGGGCGACGGGGTGATGCAATGCTATTACAAGAATCCTCAGAAAACGGCGGAAGCTCTCCGGGACGGCTGGCTCTACACGGGCGACATGGCCAAGATGGATGACGATGGCTTCATCTATATCGTGGATAGAAAGAAAGACGTGATTATCACCGGCGGGGAGAACATATTCCCCGTGGAGGTGGAGAACGTAATACGCCGCCACCCCAAGGTTCATGACGTCGGCGCTATCGGCTTACCCGACGAAAGGCTGGGCGAGATAGCCTGCGCCGTGATTACCCCCAGCGACGGGGCTAACCTGACTGAAGATGAGATAAACAAGTTCTGCGAGCAAAACCTGCCCCGCTACAAGAGGCCCAGGCGCATTATATTCGACAAGGTGCCCAGAAACCCGACGGGTAAAATAGAAAAGACCAAGATGAGGCAGAAATACAGCGGCACCAAGAAAAGCTTCAACACATGATTGGAGCGGGTGAAGGGATTCGAACTTCTGAGGGGCGGCGGGTGAAGGCGGTAGAAGTCAAGAATCCCGGGGGAATGAGGTGGTGGAGCGGGTGAAGGGATTCGAACCCTCGACGTCTTGCTTGGGAAGCAAGCACTCTGCCGCTGAGTTACACCCGCCCGAACAGACTATATTATGCCCTGCCGCTAATTCCGTGTCAAGATTGCTTAATCGCCCTGTTTGGCTTACTATATCCTAAATGGCAGAGAGCAATCAGCTGGCCGCGGACATCAAACGCAACCTGGGGACAGAGCTTATCGGGAAAAAGGTCATCGCCTACCCCAGCCTGAGCTCGACCAACGATACCGCCAGGCGCGAAGCCCAAAAGGGAGCCCGTGAAGGCACCGTTGTCCTGGCTGAGGAGCAAACGGCGGGGAGGGGGCGGATAAAGCGTGCCTGGCTGTCGCCCAAAGGGAGCATTGCTCTATCTATTATTCTCCACCCCACCCCGGCCCAGCTGCCCTTCCTTATTATGGTAGCCTCGCTGGCTGTCGCCCACTGTATCGAAAAGGTCGGCGGATTAGAGACGCAGATTAAGTGGCCCAACGATGTCCTTATCAACGACAAGAAGGTATGCGGTATCCTGATTGAAAGCGATGTCAGGGGCAAGGCCGTGGACTACGCCATCATCGGCATCGGCATAAATGTCAACCTTTTACCCACCGACTTTCCCGAAATCGCCGCCACGGCGACCAGCCTCTCTCAGGAGCTGGGGAAAGAGCTATCGCGGCGGGAGTTGATACGCTGCCTGCTGGTGGAAACGGAAAATTTATACCTGGCGCTGCCCGAAGGTGATATTGTTTTTCGGGAGTGGCGGGACAGGCTGGTGACGCTGGGCAAAGAGGTCGAGGTAAGCTCGGGCAAGACCAGCTACAAAGGCGTAGCCGAATCGGTAGCCAGCGACGGCAGCCTGCTCCTCCGTCAGCCCGACGGGCACTTAATAAAAATCGTAGCTGGTGACGTCAGCCTGCGCCGCTAAATAAAGTCTTCCCCCGAGCCCGCCGCGCGGGCTCGGGATTTCAGCTGGCAATAAGATATGCTCGTGGCTATTTCTTCATGAACATGGTTATCAGGTCAATAGGCAGCGGGAAGATAAGGGTGCTGTTGCGCTCGGTGGCTATCTCGGTCAGCGTTTGCAGGTAACGAAGCTGCAGCGTGGTCGGCTCCTTGGCCATAATAGCCCCGGCCTCGGCTAGCCTCTCGGCAGCCTGGAACTCGCCGTCGGCGTGGATAATCTTGGCTCGCCTTTCTCTCTCCGCCTCGGCCTGAGCCGCCATCATCCTCTTCATCTCCTCCGCCAGCTCGACCTCTTTAATCTCCACCGTGCTGACCTTGACCCCCCAGGGGTCGGTGTGCTCGTCGATTATCTTGGTCAGCGCCTGATTAAGTTTCTCCCGCTGGGTTAGTAATTCATCCAGCTCCGATTGCCCCAGCACGTTTCGCACCGTGGTCTGAGATATCTGCGAGGTGGCGCGGATGTGGTCTAAGACCTTGACCACAGAAGCCTCGGGGTCAACCACTCGGAAGTAGGCGACGGCGTTTACCCTCACCGTAACATTGTCCTTGGTGATTACCTCCTGCGAAGGGACATCCATAGTTACCACGCGGAGGTCAACCCTGACCATGCTGTCAATGAAGGGAATAATGAGAAATAAGCCCGGTCCCTTGGCTCCGACCAGCCGCCCCAGGCGGAAAACGACTCCCCGCTCATACTCCTTGACAATCTTTATGGTCATGGGAAGAAGTATGAGTACAGCTAAAGCAATGACACCGTAAATAATTGGGTTCATTTAGTTACCTCCTCTATTTCTTTCTTGACTACCCGTAATTTTAAGCCATCGACCTTGGTGACAATCACCTCCTCTCCAGGTTTCACCCTACCCTTCTCCGATATTGCCGCCCAATGTTCGCCCTCAATGAGGACGATTCCCTTGGGGTCAAGCACCGTCTCCACTTCAGCCGTCTTGCCCACCAGCTCTTCCCGCCCGGCTTCAACCTGCTGGCGATGGGCTAGGACTACCCGCTGGACAACAAAGGCTAACAAGGCAGCACCACAGATAATGATTACGACAATCAACCAAGCGTCCATTTTAGCGATTACGACTCCTCAACAAATAAGATTTTGGGGGCAGTCTATTTGCCCCTGGTTCTTTTCCTGGTTACATACAGCTTTAGACCGTCAACCTTGGTTATAGTCACCTCCTCCCCCGGTTTCACCTTACCCTTCTCTGCCACCGCCGTCCAGCGTTCGCCCTTAAAGAGGACTATCCCCTCAGGTTCCAGAGCGGTCTTAGCCACGGCGGTCTTGCCCGCCAGTTCCTCCCGGCCCGTGTACGCCTGGCGGCGATGGGTACGGACTATCCGGGTGATTACGAAAGCGAAAACAGCCGCTACGATAATGGCGATGGCGGCAATCAGCCAGGGGTTTACCTGAAACAGCGCGCCCGACTCGGGGAATAGAATCAGCGAGCCGAGGACGAGGGCGGTTATGCCCCCGGCCGTAAATATGCCAAAGGTGGAAGTAAGCACCTCCCCGATAAACAGCCCGAAGGCGAGCAGGATAAGCAGTATCCCCCCCAGGTTGGCGTCGAGAACGCCCAAAGAGTAGAAAGCAAGCAAGAGGCTGATGGCACCGATAATACCGGGGAAGAAAGTGCCGGGGCTGTAAATCTCGGCGATGATGCCGATACTGCCCAGGCTGAGCAGTATATAGGCGATGTTAGGGTCGCTGATGGCGTGCAAAAAGCCCTCAATAAGGCTCATGTCGTTGCGGGTGGTGGCGTAGCTCGAGGTATCGAGGGTAACCTCCAGGCCGTTGGCCAGGGTAAGCTCCCATCCATCAATCAGGGCGATAAGCTCGTCCAGAGAATTCGCCCTGAGGTCGATAAGGTTGGCCTCCAGGGCATCGACATCGGTAAAGGACTTGCTCTCGGTCACCGCCAGCTCGGCTTCTTCTATATTGCGACCTCGCTCTTGGGCGATGGTCCTCATCCACTTGGCCGAGAACTCGACTATCTTCTTCATCTGGTCTTCGGGTATCTCCTCCCCACTCCCCGACACCGGGTGGGCGGCGCCGATGGTAGTGCCCGGCGTCATGGCGGCGATGTGCGCCGAAAGGGTAATAAATGTCCCCGCCGAAGCCGCCCAGGCGCCCCGCGGGTTAACATAGACGATGACGGGCACATCGGCGTTCATAATCGTCTGCACTATTCTTTCCGTCGAGTCCAGCAGGCCTCCCGGCGTGTCCAACTCGATAATGCAGGCCAGGACGTTCTCTTCCTCGGCTTTCTCAATGCCCCGATCGATGTAATCGGCCACTGCGGGAACGATGGTGCCCTCGACATGGAGAATGTGGATTGACTGGTTGGCGGCTCTGGAAGTGAGCGGCAGCAAAGCGCCCACTATTAAAGCCAGGAAAAAGACGAAACCGAGGGCTCTAAATATAACTCTGCTCATTCGCCTCTCAACAATAATAGAATAGACTTTAGCCCGATTAACAAGGGTAACTGAGATTATATCTTGGTTAGGCTACTATTGTAAACAGTGCCCCATATCTCCCTTGTTAGCCAAGGTTGTTATTACCTACCCCAAGCCTTTAGTGTCACCCTAAGCGCAGCGAAGGGTCTCTTGAGATTGCTTCGTCGTCCTTCAGCAGAAGGACTTCCTCGCAATGACAGAAGGGTGTCCCCCTCCCCGTTTTATATCTTTTCCCACCCACCACCCTTTTAAGGTAAAGAGGGGGCAAGCCCCCTCTTGGACACCCCATAGGGGCGCTAGTCTGCGTATTTTGGGGGGTTTTAAAGGGGGCGAAGCCCCCTTTTGAAAGACATTTGTGGGCGGGTTGGTGTGGGTAAAAACACCCGGGGGTGGGGGGCTAAAAGGGAAAAACCCCCTTTACAAAAGGGGGAAACTGGGCGGGAAACAACATCATACGGTTGAATAGCTAGAGTAGTAGTGCTAAAATTTACCAACTATGAAAATCCAGAGGTCTAAAGGCACCCGCGACCTGTCCCCGCAGGATATGGTCAGCTTCCGCCTTATCGAAAGCGCGTTTAGGCAGTGTTGCCTGAAGTGGGGCTACCAGGAGGTGAAGACGCCGACCCTCGAATACCTGCACCTCTTCACCGCCACGGGCACGCTCACGCCCAGCATGCTTTCTAAGGTCTATTCCTTCCTCGACTGGGATGGGTGGAGTGGGGAAAGGGTGGTCTTAAGGCCCGACGGCACCATACCCATCAGCCGACTCTATATAGATAGTATGGCCAAAGAAAAGCTGGCCAAGCTCTTCTATGTGGCCAATATCTTTATGTTCGAGGCGACGGGAAAGAAGAGCCGGGAGAGGTGGCAGTGCGGGGCGGAGCTTATCGGCGCCAGACCGCCGCTGGCTGATATCGAGCTGGTAACGCTGGCGCTGGAGGTCTTGCGAGAGCTAAAAATCGAGGGCATTGAGCTCAGGGTATCGCACGCCGGTCTGATAAAAGCGTTGCTGGCCCGTCTGGGCTTGAGCGCTGAGGAACAGACGCGGATGTTCGACCAGATCCTGGACGGCGACATGAAAGCGCTGGACAAACTGAAGCTCAAGAGACCCGAGCTGGAGAAAACCTTGTCCTCCCTGCTAAAAATGAAGGGGAAGCCGTCGGGGTTCTCTAAAGAGCTAAAAGAGCTCTTCACCGAGGAGCTGCCCGAATGCAAGCCCTATATCGATAACTGCGCCAAGATTGCCGAGTCTCTGGAGGCTATGGGCTGTAAATACCAGATTGACATCGCCTCGGGGCGGGGCTTCGAATACTATACCGGGGTGATTTTCCAGATTTTCAAGGGCGAGGAGAAGATTGGGGGTGGGGGCAGATACGACGCTCTTATCCCCTCAATGGGAGGCAAGGACGTGCCCGCCTCCGGTTTTGCCCTCTACCTGGAACGCCTGATGGCCTTGATAAAACCGAAGGCGCTGGCCGAGCCACAGCCGCCGAGAATCTTAGTCCGGGCGGATGGGGGAAAAATCAGGGAGGGCTTTGATATCGCCAACCGACTGCACAAAGCCGGCTACCGGGCGGAGTGCTATCTCGGCGCCCAGAAAGAGGCCGATTTCGACTGGACGGTGGATATCAAGGACAAGCCGAAACTCACGCTGACCGACCGGGCTAAAAAGCAAAAGGTAACGGCAAAAACCGTTGACGGGCTTTTAGCCTTACTAAAGGGGTAAATGGGGAAAGGGGCAGAGCGGGTCCCCAGGAAAATCAAAGATTTTTCTGGGTGTTAAAAAATGAAGGCAAACAATATAAAAATAGCGCTGCCCAAGGGCCGCCTTCTGGGCGAGACCTCCACCCTGCTCCAAAGGGCGGGGTGGGGACTCGACGGCTACCACGAGCAGACGCGCCTCTACCACATCGAATCGAAAACCCTCCCCCACCTCTCCGGACGGGTCTTTCACGAGAAGGACATACCCATCCAGGTCGCCATCGGCAACTACGACCTGGGCATCTGCGGCTCGGACTGGATTGAAGAGCTACTGGCCAAATACCCCAGCAGCGACCTGATGAAGGTGAAAAACCTGAAGTACGGCGAGGGCGCTCTCTACGCCGCCAGTGCGGCGGGCAAAGCCACCGTGGAATCGCTAAGAGCCAGCCCGGGCACGATACGCATCGCCAGCGAATACCCAAACCTGGCCGAGTCCTTCGCCATCAACATGCAGTTAAGGCACTTCAGCGTCTTTCCCCTCTGGGGAGGCGCCGAGGTCTACCCGCCGGAGAGCGCCGACCTGGCGCTGGTCGGCGGCGCCGACGACGATTTCCCCTTCTCACTGGCGCCGATAAGCCGCGTTCTCGGCGTCAGCGCTTTCCTAATCGCCAACCGACGCAGCTGGAAAGCCAAGGGGCTGGATAAAATGGTCGCTCCCATCGAGAAGGCGCTTATACCAGAAAAGGCGGCGCCGAAAGCAAAGGCAGAAAAACGTCAGCCGACAAAGGCAGTTCAGCATCCTAAAGTAGATAAAGACGTGGTGCGCTTAGCCCTGCCCGACGGGCACCAGCAGGCGCACACCCGCAAGCTTCTGGATAGAGCGGGCATTCGCCTCGACGACTATCCTTCAGAGAAGGACAACCGCCGGCCCAACATTGACCGGGAAGGCGTCAGCGTTAAGGTAATCAGGCCCCAGGACATGCCGCTACAGGTCGCCAACGATAACTTCGACCTGGCCATTACCGGTCGGGACTGGCTCACCGAGCACCTCTGCCAGTTCCCCTCCAGCCCGGTGAAAGAGCTAGCCAACCTAAAGCTGGGGCGGGTCAAGGTGGTGGCGGTAGTCAGCCAGAATATGAACATAGCCGATATCCGTGATTTGAGTGAGTCCGAGCGGGCGCTGCCGCTACGGGTGGCTTCGGAGTATATCAACATCGCCGACAGATACGCCCGCGATAACCGCCTCAACCGCTATCGGCTGATTCCGACCTGGGGAGCCACCGAAGCCTTTCTCCCCGAGGACGCCGACCTCCTCATTGAGAACACCGAGACCGGACGCACCCTGGCCCAGCACAAGTTGAAGATCATCGACACCCTCTTCGAATCGACGGCTTGCCTCATCGGCAGCGCCAAGCGGGTAGCCAGCCCGCTCAAGAAGGAGAGGATGGAGTCTATTATCCAAACCCTGCGTATGGCCGCCGAGGAGATATGATGAGAATTATCGAAGGCTTTGAGAAAGCAAAGGCGCTGCTGGAACGACAGCCGGGCACCGATTTCGCCCCCGACTCCCCCGCGATGAGGCAGCGTATGAAACAAGTGTTCGGGTCAGAGATGAGCCCGGAACAGGCGGTGACGCAGATAATCGAAGACGTGCGCGACATGGGCGACGCCGCTCTCTTCAGCTACACCCTTAAAATCGACCGGGCCAAGCTGAGCTCGCTTGAGGTCAACAAGACGCAGATAAAGAGCGCCTACGTCGAGGTGGACAAGGAGCTGCTGTCCGCCCTCAAATTCGCCGCCGAGCGTATCGCCTCTTTCCATCAAAAGCAGAAAGACGCTATCTGGAGCCTAGCCGCCAAGAAGGGCTTCGGGCAGCTGATACGCCCCCTTGAGCGCATCGGCGCCTATGCCCCCGGCGGCACCGCTAGCTACCCTTCGACGGTGCTGATGACGGCTATACCCGCCCGGATTGCCGGCGTCAAAGAGGTCATCCTGGCTACCCCACCCCACGCCGACGGCACGGTGCCCGCGCCGACACTGGTCGCCGCCGATATCGCTGGCGTTGACCGCGTTTTCTCGGTGGGCGGCGCCCAGGCGATTGCCGCCCTCGCCTATGGCACGGAGTCTATCCCCCGGGTGGATAAAATCTGCGGGCCGGGCAATATCTTCGTCGTCCTGGCAAAAAAGCTGGTCTACGGCGCCGTGGGCATCGACAGCCTGCCGGGCCCCAGCGAGGTGCTGATTATAGCCGACAAGAGCGCCGACCCGGCTTACTGCGCCGCCGACATTCTAGCCCAGGCGGAGCACGACCCGCTGGCGGCGGCGATAATGGTAACTGACTCCATCGGGCTGGCCGCCGAGGTGAATAAAGCGGTGGAAAAGCAACTAAAGGGGCTGGAGCGCCGTGATATCGCCGCCGAAGCTATACAGAACCAGGGCTTGATTGCCGTGGTGGACGACATCGGCGAGGCCATAGAGCTGGCTAATTTGTACGCCCCCGAGCACCTGGCTTTGATGGTAAAGGACGCCGACACCTATGTCGAGCGCATAGCCAACGCCGGATGTATCTTTATCGGTAACAGCTCGACGGTGGTGCTGGGCGACTATACGGCGGGGCCGAGCCACGTGCTGCCTACCAGCGCGACCGCCCGTTTCAGCTCGCCGCTCAATATACTCGACTTCGTCAAGCTCATCAACGTGGTCGACGTGGACAAAGGCGCTCTTAAGAAGCTGGCTAAAGCCGCCGCCGTCATCGCCAGAGCCGAAGGACTGGAGGCTCACGCCCGGGCGGCGGAGAAGCGCCTGAAGTAAAATCTGAATTAAAATGTTGACAAATTATGTCAGCTTGTGCTAGAGTCAAGCGAAATGTTAAATACTACCTTTCATAGCTATTATTATTACGCCTACATATTTACCGGGCGCAGCCGAGCGCTTGGAGAGTAGTATACGAGAATAAAAACTTAAAAATAAAAAGTTCCAAAACTCGAACAGAACCCTCCAAGCGGAGGGAATTTTGTTTATATGGGGATATAGAAAGGGAGAAAAAGGAATGTCTGGAGAAGAAATAACCAAGTTTATAAGGTCGGACCTGGCCGGCTTTGGCGGCTATGTCCCCAGCAAGGCGCTGAAGCTAATGTCCGAAAGGGTTAAGATGCCCATCAACGGCATCACCAAACTGGACGCCAACGAGAACCTCTACGGCTGCTCGCCCAAGGTAAACGAAGTCCTGGGCAGCTTTCCCTACTTCAATATCTACCCCGACGCTGGCCAGACCGAGATGCGCCAAATGCTGGCGGGCTATACCGGCGTTGACGCCGAACACATCATCGTCGGCAACGGCAGCGACCAGCTCATAGGCCTTATCTTACGCCTCTTCCTCGAACCGGGCGACGAGGTAATCAACCTTGTGCCCACCTTCGATATGTTTCGCTTCGGCACTATACTCTGCAACGGTAAGCTGGTCGAGGTGCCGCGCGACGAGGAATACCGCGTCGACGTCAAGGCGGTCAAGCAGGCTATCACCAAAAAGACCAAGCTGATAATACTGGCCAACCCCAACAACCCCACCGGCACCCCCACCCCTCTGAAGGACGTAATTGAGCTAATAGAGACCGGTGTGCCCATAGTAGCTGATGAAGCCTATGTCGAGTTCAGCGGTGAGACCGTTACCCCTTTCGTTACCAAGTACGATAACCTAATGGTCTTGCGGACCTTCAGTAAATGGGCGGGGCTGGCCGGCTTAAGGATCGGCTACGGCCTTATGCACCCCGAGATTGTGGGATACCTGCAGACAATCAAACAGCCCTATAACGTGAATATCGCCGCCCGCGTGGCGGTGCGCGAGTCGCTCAAAGACACCGACTACCTGATGAAAAATGTGAAAGCCATCGTCGCCGAGAGAGACAGGCTGTTTAACGAGCTGGACAAGCTGGACTGGATTAAACCCTTCCCTTCTAAAGCCAACTTTATCTTCTGCCACGTGCTCAACGGCAAAGCCGCCGAAATCCAGCAGCAGTTGGAGCAGAAGGGGATATTGATTCGTTATTTCGACATACCCCTGCTGCAGAACTCACTCCGCATCAGCGTGGGGCGGCCCGACCACACCGACGCCGTGATTAAAGCCCTGAAAGAGATCGGGGGGGATTAATAAACGACCCGAAATGTGTTAAACTGGGGGCGAAGACTCTTCGAGGTGGTAAAGCGATGAAAAAGCCGAGAGCAGCCACTATTAAAAGAGAGAGCAAAGAGACTAAGGTCAGCCTGGAGCTG
>Ga0307420_1000158_pt1 | contig 32313 bp, 26 predicted proteins | sample SalMarWE160240MG_2_FD_202167 | JGI IMG/M metagenome (GOLD analysis project Ga0307420, IMG submission 202167) | Salt marsh sediment microbial communities from the Plum Island Ecosystem LTER, Massachusetts, United States - WE1602-40 | ecosystem: Environmental > Aquatic > Marine > Intertidal zone >... | reverse complement strand
GATTTGATAGACGGATATTGGTCAGATGTTCAGGGATCTGCATTAATTATTGATAGTAATTTAACATTTGATGACCGAAATGTTCCATATAATTACAATGATTTTGGAGGAAATAGCTTAAGCTTTGTAAAAGAAGGTGGAAATTACATTCTGGAAGTCCACGGCAATGTCATCATAAACGGTAATCTTCAAATAGGAATTGAGGAATGGTGGATCCCCAGCATTGGCGGACCCAGTACCAATGAAATATATTACAGGGGAAAAGGTATTATATATACTACCGGAGATATCAAGACTCTTACGAAACTTATACCTATAAATACAAATGATTTCCCGGAAAATGCTTTGTTAATATTTTTATCAAATGGAAAAATTGAATCCGACATCTGGCGAGATTATTGGGTTCAACCTCCCAGCTGCGGTAGTCCCACTACGTATATGGTCGCACTTGCAAAAGGAAATATAAAAATAACTAAAGGTGTGGTAAGGGGAACGCTAATTGCCGGAGGAATTCTTGATATTAATACTTCTTTTACTAAAGTCTGCTACGAGGATGGTATTTCAGAATATTTACCAGAGGAAATGCCCACGAGCTATTCCGGCAGTGGAGAAACTACCATAACAAGGGGAGAATGGCAGGAAATAGTTAATTAATATAATATTTGAATATAAGGCGTACTAGAAAAAATTAAAGTAAAATTGTTTGAATTATATAGCTCCAGAATTAAAAAGTTAAAAAGTCTTTTAGATGTAAGAAAAATTCAAAATTTTTTGGTAACCAGAGACCAGAATATTTTATATCTAACAGGTTTCTACGGAAAAGATTCGGGAAGCTTGTTGCTGATTACAGATGATAGGCTCCATCTTTTAGTCAATTTAATTTACCTGGAACAATCCAGAAAATCCATTAAAAATAAAAACATAAATATTATCTGCTGCCGGAAAGATAAATTTAAAACTCTTGCGGAAATTTTAGAAAATTATTATTCAAGACTTCTTGGATTTGAAGGTATGAATATCAATTTTTCTGATTTTTGCAAATTAGAAAAGATATTATCCAAACAAAATAAAAAATTGATAAATATCGATGGAATAGTTGAAAAATTAAGGGAAGTTAAGGACAAAACAGAGATAAATAAAATTAGAGATGTGTGCCGGATCACTGATAAAGTTTTTAATAGTTTAATAAATTCAAGCGGTTATAATATAAATAAATTATCGGAAATAGAACTGGCATATAAGATTGAAGAACTTTTTATAAAGAATGGTTCAGATGGGAGATCATTTGACACAATAGTTGCAGGTGGAAAAAATTCATCTATGCCTCATTATTTACCAGGAAAGTTAAAATTGATTGACGGACCCGTAGTTATGGATTTCGGGTGCAGATTTAAAAATTATTGTTCCGATATAACAAGAACGATTTTTTTAAGAAATGGCAAAATCTATAATGAATTTAAAAAAATTTATGATATAGTTTTAAAGGCACAGTTACTGGCAATTAAAAATTGCAGGGAGGGTATAAGCTGCAGCCATCTTGATAAGATAGCAAGGGGATATATAGCTTCCAAAGGATATGGAAATAATTTTGGACATGGGCTTGGCCATGGTGTCGGATTGGAAGTACACGAACAACCGGTAGTTAACAGCAGAAGCAGAACGACTTTAAAAAAGAATATGGTAATAACCATAGAGCCTGGTATATATATAGAGAATATTGGCGGTATAAGAATAGAGGATATGGTATTAGTAGATAAAAACAAATGCGAAGTGCTTTATAGTTCCACGAAAAATTTTGTTGTTCTGGGTTAATATATCAGATTACAAAAAAGGAAGACAAAATATGATAAGTACAAGTGATTTCAAGAACGGATTGACTATAATATATAAAAACTTTCTTTACAAAATATTATATTTTCAGCATGTTAAGCCGGGGAAAGGCGGTGCTTTCGTCAGGACCAAGTTGAAAGACTTAAGCACGGGAGCCATTATTGATAAAACTTTTAGGGCCGGTGAAAAAATGGAGCAGGCAATACTTGAAACCAGAAAAATGCAGTTTCTATATAAAGATGAGTATTATAATTTCATGGACACCAAATCTTATGAGCAGATTCAATTGAATAAAATTATTATTGATGAAAAAAAAGATTATTTGTTAGAAAATATAGAAATTGAAGTTATTTTTTATAAAGGTAAACCTGTATCAATTGAACTTCCTATTTTTATCGAGGTAAAGGTTATTAAAACGGAGCCGGGGATAAAAGGCGATTCCGTGAGTTCAAGTTATAAGCCTGCTGAAATAGAAACAGGCGCAAAAATACAGGTTCCCCTATTTATTAATGTGGGCGATACCATAAAAATAGATACCAGGACAGGCGAATATATAACACGGAAAGGTGCCTGATAAAATCTTATAATTTTTATCAATATGCCTAAAATAACAAGAAGAAAAAGCAGAGAGAATGCAGTGATCCTTCTGTATCAGAAAGATTTACTGGATAAAAATATAATAGATATAATAAATAATAATTTACTGGCAGGCAGGGAATATGACGAATTTACTTTAAAACTTGTTAAAGGAGTGAGTAAATACAAGGAAAGAATTGACCAGATTATAAAAAACGTTGTAGAGAACTGGACTCTTGAAAGAATAGCAATTATTGACAGAAATATTCTGAGAATAGCAATTTATGAAATGCTGTATGAGGATGATATACCATTGAAAGTATCGGTAGACGAAGCCATTGAAATTGCGAAAAGCATGGGGCAAAAAGAAGATACGCCAAAGTTTGTAAACGGTGTTCTGGGAAAAATTTTAAGCGATATAAATAATTAGAATTATTACTGTTAAGCTGTAAATATGGTTGATTCAAAGAAATATAATCCGGGAGTAAATAGGCTGTATCCTGGTTTTTTATTAAAAGAAGTAAATAAAAGGCTGGGATACTATATTAAAAAATATAACGAGTGTCCCTCAATTTTACAGAAATCAATTAATTACAGCATAGAAAACGGAGGGAAAAGATTCAGGCCCATATTGTGTCTTCTGACTGCAAAGAGTATGGGTAAAGATTACAGGATGGTGCTGCCTACTGCCTGTGCCATAGAATTTATACATACCTACTCACTGATACATGACGATCTTCCTTCCATGGATAATGATGATATGAGAAGGGGGAAACTTACCTGTCATAAAAAATTTGGTGAAGATATAGCCATATTGACCGGAGATGCCCTATTTGCGGAAGCTTTTAGTATAATAATAAAATATCAAAATTCAGATTATGAAAAAAAAGTTAAGGTTATCGGTGAGATTACTGATGCAACTGGTGCCTGCGGTATGGTTGCCGGCCAGATAATAGATGTATATTTTACAGGTAAAAAAATAAGCAGTCATAGATTGGAGTACATGCATACAAATAAAACAGGGAAATTGATAACTGCATCTGTAAGGTGTGCAGCTGTTTTATGCGACGCAGGTATTGATGTATTAAAGAAATTAACCGAATATTCAAAAAATTTAGGACTGGCTTTTCAGATAACAGATGATATTCTTGATATAACTTCAAATAAACGTATGGCAGGAAAGACAGTAGGGAAAGATGTCTTACAAAAAAAGAATACCTTTCCTCATATATGGGGAGTTTCAAGGTCAAAAAAAATTGCTGAAGAAAAAATTGAAAAAGCTATAGATGTAATAAAAAGTATGGATATTGAATATAAATGGCTGGTTGATATAGCAAGATTTTTACTATTAAGAAAGGTATAATAAATATTAACAATAAGTGTAAAATAATAACTGTTCTTTTAAAAAGAAAACTGTCTAAAACAGAGAGAGCCGCATACTCGCTGATTCTGGAAGGGAGAGTAAAAGTTAATGGTAAAGTTATGGATAAGCCTGGTATGTCTGTGGATTTAAATTCAGAAATAGAAATAATTCCAAAGAACCAGTATGTTTCCAGAGGAGGTCTAAAATTAGAAAGAGCGTTTAAGGATTTAAAGCTATGTATTAAAGGGAAGAAGGCAGTGGATATTGGTTCGTCAACAGGAGGATTTACTGATTTTTTATTAAAGAACGGAGCAGATAAAATAATAGATATTGATGTTGGGTACGGCCAGTTATGCTGGGAATTAAGAAATTCACCACATATAATTCTTTTTGAAAGGACAAATGTACGCCATTTTGATACAAGCAGAGTTCCTTTTGTTTCGGATTTTACGGTAGTAGATGTATCATTTATTTCCATTAAAAAAATATTCGGTAAAATATTGGAACTTACAAAAGAAAATGGCGAAATACTGCTGCTGATAAAACCACAATTTGAATTAAAAAAAAAAGAGGTTGAAAGTAAAGGTATAATTAGAGACAGGAAGCTTCATTTAAAGGTATTATTGGATATGGCTAAATTCATTGAGAATTACCCGGTAAGAATTTGTAACTTTACTTTTTCTAAGTTAAAGGGCTCTAAAGGTAATATTGAGTTCTGGATTTTTTTGGAAAAATGTTCTGAACAAGCTAAATCTGTAATAAATTATGATAAAATAATTAAAAACACTGTAAGTAATGCTCATATTTACTTTAATCATAAACAGGCGGTAATAGAATGAAAAATATTGGCATAGTTACTAATAATGAGAAAAAAGAAGCAATTAAGATTGCTATTAAGATATATGAATACCTGACCGATAAAAATATCAAGGTTCTTCTTATGGATATTGATAAAATACCGGAGAAATATTCTCTTCCTTCTGTTTCCGAAAAAGAGTTTAGTTCAAGAAGTGAGATGATAATATCGGTTGGGGGAGATGGGACGTTTTTAAGGGCTTCGAGGTACTGTTTTGAGCATGAGATTCCAGTAATGGGGATTAACGTAGGAAACCTTGGATTCTTAACCGCTGTTGACACCAAAAACATTTACTGTGCTATAGACAATGTTTTAAAAGGAAGTTACGATATAGAAGAGAGGATGCTTCTGGAAGGAAGATTCTTCAAGGGTAAGAAAATAATAGATAATTTAGGCTTATACCACATAGCATTAAATGAATTTACCATAACCAGAACAATGCTTGGAAAAATAATAAAATTTGAAATAATGGTAAATGGAATATCAATAAAAAGTTTTGATGCGGACGGAATAATAATTTCTACCCCCACAGGTTCTACGGCTTATTCTCTTTCCGCAGGAGGACCGATTGTGGAGCCCAAAAGTGAGGTAATAATAATAACTCCTATATGTCCCCATACACTGTTAAGCAGGAGTATAATTTTAAGTCCTGATAACAATCTGGAAATAAAGGTAAATTCGAAAAACAATAAAGATAGTGTTGGGATTGACGGTAAAATAAAATCTTTAAATATCAGAGAAGATTATATATTCAGGGTGAAAAAATCGAGATTAAAGTTAAAAATTATATCTTTTAGCAAAGATATGTTTTTCAAAGTTTTTAAGGAAAAATTTATTGAAAGAATTTAATCTTTAAAATATTAAATTATCTTAATTTATGTTAAAAGAACTACAGGTTAAAAATTTTGCCATAATAGATGATGCCAGAATAAAATTCCAAAAAGGGCTTAACGTTCTGACAGGGGAAACAGGTGCCGGGAAGACACTTATTATTGAAGCTATAAATTTATTAATAGGCGAACGTGCCAGCATTGATTTAATAAGGGATAATGAAGATAAACTGATGGTTCAGGGATATTTTGATTTTAGAAGAAATCCTGCGGCAATAAATTATTTGAAATCTAAAAATCTAGTAGAAAGCATGGATGACGGCGATGATATAGTCGTAAGCAGGGAAGTTAATCGAATAGGGAAAAATAGGGCATTTATAAATGGAATATTTACTCAGGTCAGCACCCTAAAAAATTTAAGCCAATTTTTTATAGATATCCACGGGCAGCATGATCACCAGTATTTACTGGAATCAAAAACTCATATGGAGATAATAGATAAATTTGGAAAAAATATTATCTCGGATGCACTAAAAGATTATCTGAAAAGTCTGGAGCAGTACACAGTAAATAAGATGGAACTTAAAAAGCTAAAGGAATTAAAAAATATAAGAGAAGAAAAATTAAGCGACCTGAACTTCAGGTATAAAGAAATAAAAGAATTGGATATAAAGGATAATGAAGAAGAGACTTTAGAAAATGAGATAAGAATTCTTAAAAATTATGAAAAAATATACAAGTTAGCATCTGAATGCAAGGATATAATAGGTGGTAATGAAGATAATGCAGTTTCATTGAGTAATAATATAGCAATCCTGGATAAAAATATTAGTGAACTAGCCGGAATTGACCTGAATTTTAAAAAATTTAATGAAAAGCTTTCTTCAATGAGTGATTTTTTTGGAGAGATGAGCCATTATTTAAATAGCTACGTTGCTGATTTTGACTTCAGTGCCGAGAGATTGGATGGAATTCAGGAAAGACTTTATAAGTTTTCAGAAATAAAAAAGAAGTATAATCTGGATCTGAACTTGATTAATGAATACGGAAAAAAAGTAAAAAAAGAAATAGAAAGTTTTGAGGATCTGGACAATGATATTGAAAGAAAACAGGCTGAATATGAAGACAGTAAGAATATCCTGATAAGAAAAGCAGTACTCCTGAGTGATTTAAGAAAAGATATAATAGAAAATCTTGGAAAAGAAGTGACTTATGAAATGTCTGATCTTGGCTTTAAATCTGTTTCTTTCAAAACTCTCCATAAACTGCTGGAAGGAGATAATGATATAGTAATTGATGGAAAAAAAATTAAGTTAAGCAGGAAAGGTATAGACAATATAGAGTTTTTAATTTCTCTTAATGTGGGAGAACCGGAAAGGCCTCTAAGAAAAATAGCCTCAGGCGGTGAAATATCAAGGATTATGCTTGCACTTAAATCGGTTATTGGCTCAGTTGATAATATTACGACAATGATATTTGACGAGATAGATGCAGGCATAGGAGGTGCGGTATCACTGGTAGTAGGTGAAAAATTATTCAAAATTTCTAAAAATTGTCAGGTAATAGCTATTACTCACCTGGCGCAAATAGCCTGTTTTTCAGACTCTCACTACTTTATTGATAAATTTATAGAAAAAAACAGAACAAAAATAAGGATCAAGAAACTGGATTTACCGGATAAGATAAGCGAAATATCCCGTATGATAAGCGGAATGGAAGAAAGTAATATTTCCGTGCTGCATGCCGAAGAACTTATGGAGAAATGCAGGGCTATTAAAAATAATTTGTTAGAGGGGAGGATAAAGATTGAAAACTAAATTTATTTTTGTAACAGGCGGAGTACTATCCTCACTTGGAAAGGGCATATGCTCGGCATCACTTGGAAGGTTACTGAAATCCAGGGGCTATAGTATTACCATTCAAAAATTTGACCCATATATAAATATTGATCCCGGAACCATGAATCCTACTCAGCATGGAGAAGTTTTTGTAACCGATGACGGCTGTGAAACAGACCTGGACCTGGGGCATTATGAAAGATTTATAGATGAGGATTTATCCAAATATAATAATTTTACATCAGGTAAAATTTATAAAAATGTAATTGATGATGAGAGAAAAGGCAAATTTCTTGGCTCTACCGTGCAGGTAATTCCACATGTTACTGATGAAATAAAAAGAAGTATAAAAAAGACATTGCAAAGAAAAAAAACTGATATAGTTATTACAGAAATAGGAGGTACTGTAGGAGATATAGAAAGCCTGCCTTTCCTGGAAGCAATAAGACAATTTAAAAAAGATGTGGGGAAGGAAAATGTCCTATATATACATGTGACTTATATCCCATACTTAAAGGCAACAGAAGAATTAAAATCAAAACCGACACAGCATAGCGTAAAAGAACTAAGAAGTATAGGTATCCAGCCTGATATAATTATATGCAGAAGCGAGACCAGATTAACCGATAGTATTAAAAGCAAGATAAGCCTTTTCTGCGATATTGAAAAGGAAGACACCATAGAAGCAATTGATGTAAAACATATTTACAAGGTACCCCTTATGCTGCAAAAGGAAAAATTGGATTCAAGAGTTTTAACAAAATTAAAACTCAAACAAAAGAAATCCAATCTAAAAATTTGGAAAAAGATTGTAAATGATATTGAGCACCTTGATGGAAAAGTGAAGATAGGAATAGTGGGCAAATATACAAATTTGAAGGATGCTTACATAAGCATTGTCGAATCATTAAATCACAGTGGTTATTATTTCAGAAAAAATGTTAATTTGGTCTGGATAAATTCTGAATCGATTAATAAAAATTGTCCCAGAGATAATATATTATTTAGTGTCGACGGAATAATAGTGCCATATGGTTTTGGAATAAGAGGTATAAATGGAAAAATTAATGCAATAAAATGTGCCAGAGAGAACAATATACCATTTTTAGGAATATGTCTTGGAATGCAGTGTGCAGTAATTGAATTCAGTAGAAATATGCTCGGACTTAAAGACGCAAACAGTACCGAATTTAATCCTAATACAAAAAATCCGGTAATAGATTTAATGTATGAGCAAAAAGGTGTAAAAAATATGGGCGGAACAATGAGGCTGGGAAGGTATAAGTGCATGTTGAAGGTTGGGTCATCGGCTTATAAGGCTTACAAGAAGAAAATTATTTTTGAAAGACATAGGCATAGATATGAATTAAATAATAATTATAAGGATAGGCTGGAAAAAGCAGGGCTTATAATAACAGGTATAAATCCGGATAAAAATTTGGCTGAAATTGTTGAGATAAAAAATCATCCATGGTTTGTTGCGGTTCAGTTCCATCCCGAATTTAAATCAAGACCTGACAGGCCCCATCCTTTATTCAGAGATTTTATAGCTGCTTCAATAGAACATTCATCTTCTTCAAATTAAAAAATGAGCTTAAAAAGCAGTAATATAAGGAAATTATTAATTTCTATAAGTTCAGTTTCTCTGATTTTTATAATTTTGTTCACCCCGCTTTCATATAATATTTTTAATTTAAATTACTATGATAGTTTATATGAAAATAATGGAGTGTTTCTGATTTTAAATAGAGATGATGTGGAAACTATGACATTAAAGATATTTAATTTTTTTAAATATAAATCAGATCTTGGCTCTTCAGGACACAGCAATCAGGTAAGATACAGTGATGAAAGCAACACGGGAGCAGCTGTATTCGAATCTGAGGAAATAAGCCATTTTAAGGACGTAAGGGCATTACTGACAAAGATATTTGTTTTATATGTTGCCAGTATTTTTTTATTTATTATCTCAGTTTTTATTATGATAAAAAAAGATACTGGTAATTTTATTAAAAACCTGAGCATTATATTCATAATCTCTTCTTTAATAATACTAATATTTACAGCTATATTTTTTCTCCTTGGAAAAAATTTTCCTGTTCTGTTTGATAATTTCCACCTTTTATTTTTCCCTCAAGGAAATTATTCATTTCTTCAGGGCTCTCTTATAATTACTCTTTTCCCTTACGGTTTTTTTTATGATTTTTTTATTAGAATCATAAGGGACTCAATTATAATATCGGCGGGTTTATTAGTTATGGGCATAAATACTGTATTTATTTTTAGGCACAGGAAAAATAATATGATTAAAAATATTTAGAAAGGTTTTTAAATGATAAGAGGTGGCAGGAAGTGATAAACAAAAAGAGACTTTTAAATACATTTATTGAACTGGTTAGAATAAAGAGTCCCTCGAAAAATGAAAAGGAAATAGTCAATTATGCAAAAGAGAAATTAAAATCTCTTGGGCTTGAAGTGAAAGTTGATAATTGCGGTAAGAAGTTAGGAAGCAATGCGGGGAATATTATAGCAATTTACAGAACAAAAAATTCATCAGGCAGCAAACCATTATTCCTGGCGGCGCATCTTGATACGGTTAGTGTAAACGGGGATATTGTACCGGTAATAAAAAATGGGAAAATATATAATAAGAACAAAGATTGCATATTAGGCGGTGATGATAAGGTTGCTGTTGCATCAATTATAGAAGTATTAAGTGTTATCAAAGAAAAAAATATTCCTACGGGAGATATTTTTATTGTATTTACGATTTCAGAAGAAATAGGTGTACTGGGAGCAAAAAATATTGATATGAGATTAATAGGAGCAAAGTGCGGTTTTGCATTTGACTGTGATGGTGATGTAGGAATAATAATAAATAAAGCACCGTTCCAGGATTCAATTTTCGCTCATTTTAAGGGCAAGGCGACTCATGCAGGCATAGAACCTGAAAAGGGCATAAATTCTATACAAGCAGCTGCTATTGCTATATCAGATATGAGAATAGGGAGAATAGATAGCGAGAGTACCTGTAATATTGGAAAGATAGAGGGTGGAACGGCAAGAAATATAATACCTGAAAATACAAAACTGGAAATTGAAGCAAGAAGCTTAAAACTGTCAAAACTGAATAATATTACGAGGATGATACTAAAAAACTTGAAAAAAGGCGCATCTAAGGTAGGTGCAGATTTAAAATATAAAATTGTAAGGGAATATGAGGGATTTGAAATCTCTAAAAATGAAATACCGGTTATGGTAGCAGAAAAGGCTCTAAAGAAGTTAAATCTAAAACCAAAGATTATGTCTTACGGCGGTGGAAGTGATATTAATATATTTAATTCTAAAGGAAAAATAGCTGTTAATCTGAGTGCTGGAATGGAAAATATTCATACAAGTAAAGAGTATGTAAAAATTGAACAATTAGAGAAGCTTGCAGAATTGATAATGGAAATATGTAAAATTGTGATTAAATAGGACAATAGGAAGGGAAACTATTAATGAATAAAGAGTTTTTTGAAAAAAGAATAAGTTCTAATACTATTTTCAATGGTAAAATAATTAAATTATATATGGATAAAGTAAGACTTCCCAATAATAAAGTAGCCACAAGAGAGAAAGTCTCGCATCCGGGAGCAGTAGGTATTGTACCAATCAATAAAGAAGGAAAAATAGTACTGGTAAGACAGTTCAGATATCCTGCGGGATATAATCTATTAGAGGTGCCGGCAGGGAAGCTGGATAAAGATGAAACACCTAAAAACTGTGCAAAAAGAGAATTGAGCGAAGAGATAGGTGCAAGGGGAGGCAGGATGATACATCTGACAACTTTTTACACTTCACCTGGTTTTAGCGATGAATTATTATATTTATTTATGGCCATAGATTTTGAAAGAGAAGAAAATCATCCCGATGAAGATGAATTTCTTTATGTCCTGGAGCTGGGACTTGATGATGCAGTATCTTTTATAAAAAATGGGAAAATTAAAGATGCAAAAACTATTATAGGTATACTTTTAAGCAGAGATTATTTAAATGGGAATTACAAAGTTGGAAGAAAAAATAAAAAATAAAGATATTAATCATAATATTGGAAGTTATATGGAATATTTAAGATTTGAAAGAATGCTTCTTCCCAATACTATTGATTCTTATATGAGAGATCTCAATAAATTTAATTTTTTCCTGAAAAACAAAGGCATAGAAGATTACATTAATATAAAAAAGGAACAAATACTTGATTTTCTTCAATTTCTTCATACGAATCAGTCGGAATCATCAATATCAAGAATATTATCAACCCTTAGAAGTTTCTATAAATTCCTGTTCAGAGAAGGAATTTGTAAGAAAAATCCCTGGATTCGAATAAGTAATCCGGCAATGCCCAGGAAATTATTAAAAGTTTTGGATATTGAGGAGGTAGAAAAGTTTCTTGACAGCATACCATTCTCTACAAAATTGCAGTTGAGAGATAAAGCCATGTTCGAATTATTATATTCCTGCGGGCTTCGAGTAAGCGAGATTATAAATCTTAAACTTGGCGATATTGATTTTGATGAAGAAATGTTGAGGTTCATAGGCAAAGGTAAAAAAGAGAGAATAACTCCGGTTGGTAAAAAGAGCTTGCTGCATTTGAAAAAATATATTGATAAAGCAAGATATAAGATTGAAAGAGAACATAAATCAAATTATATTTTTTTAAATAAGAACGGCAATAAAATAACCAGGCAGGGATTCTGGAAAATATTAAAAATATATGCACGTAAAATAAATATTGGTAAAAATATATATCCGCATATATTCAGGCATAGTTTTGCCACTCATATGTTACAGAAAGGAGCAGATCTAAGAACGGTTCAGGAACTTTTGGGTCACAGCAGTATTTCTACAACTGAAATTTATACCAATTTGGATAAAAAACATATAAAAGAAATATACTTTAAATATCATCCGAGGGAGAGATAGTCAACTGTATGTAAAAATTCGTTTAAATATGTTCTAAAGAAAAAACTGTTATGCGTAAGAATATTTGCAAAATTAAAAGATTTTGATATGGTATATGGTCAAAGAATAAGAGGTTTATTCATATGGCAAATTTAGGACAATCAATATTAATTTTTTTAAGGCAGCTGATTGTGTGGGCACCCGGCTTGATTTTAGGAGTGGTCATACATGAATATGCCCATGGATTTATAGCATATAAGAGCGGAGATCCTACTGCTAAAAGTATGGGCAGGCTTACCCTTAATCCGGCTGCTCATATAGATTTATTCGGGAGCATTCTGCTGCCTTTACTTCTGATACTTATTAATTCGGGTATAATTTTTGGTTATGCCAAGCCGATTCCTATTAATCCGGGATATTTTAGAAATTATAGAAGAGGATTAAGATATACCTCTATAGCCGGCCCGGCTGCCAATCTTTTATTTGCTTTTATAATAGGGCTGGTTTACGGGCTTTTTTATTACATTTACTTTAAGGTATCAAATGGTCAATTAGCGTCAGGCAGTTTAAGTTTCAATGTTTTTGAGCTTGTAAATCAAATTTTTCAGGGTGCCATATATATAAATGTTTTTCTGGCTATATTTAACTTTATACCCATACCTCCGCTTGATGGGTCAAAAATACTCGCCTCTTTTTTACCGGAAGAAGCTATGATGAAATTTCTTGGATTCGGAAGGTTTGGATTTATATTTATTTTTATATTTTTATTCCTGGGCGGAAGAATATTCTGGAATTTTATATCGCCGGTATTTAATTTTATTTATAAGATTTGTATCTGGTGGCAGTATTTAATGGTTTAGCAGTTAAGGTAACAGGAGATTGGAAAATGAAAAAGAAAATGCTTACGGGATTCAGGCCGACCGGTAAATTGCATCTGGGCCATCTGCACGGCAATATTAAAAATATGATAAAAAACCAGAAAAATTACGAGAATTTTTTCTTTCTGGTAGACTGGCACGCATTATCAACAGAATATCAAAATCCTAAAAACATAAAGTCGGACTTGATTGAATGTGTGATAGATTTAATAGCCCTGGGAATAGATCCTGATCTAACTCATATATACAGACAGTCGGATATACCTCAAATTTCAGAATTAACTTTATATTTTTCAATGATAACCCCTCTTTCATGGCTGGAAAGATGTCCTACATATAAAGAGCAGATGAAAGAATTAAAATCAAAAGATTTATCTACGCTTGGATTTTTATCATATCCGGTACTGATGGCAGCAGATATACTCATAGTGAATTCAGATATAATCCCGGTAGGTGAGGACCAATTACCGCATCTTGAGATTACCAGAGAAATTGCCAGGAGATTTAATAATTTATATGGAAATTATTTTACAGAACCTAAAGAAATGCTTTCAAAATCTACCAGGGTACCGGGTATAGATGGCAGAAAAATGTCAAAAAGCTATAACAATGCAATATTTTTATCGGATGATTTTGAAACCATTCAAAAAAAGGTAAGAATGATGATAACAGATCCGCGGAGGATACATCTAAAAGACCCCGGTCATCCTGAAGTCTGTAAAATTTTCGATTTTTATAAAATTTATAATGTAAAGGAAATAGATGAGATAAGAGAAAGATGCCAAAAAGGAAAAATAGGATGCACGAAATGCAAAGACGAGCTTTCATCCTTAATATTTAAATCCCTGGAAAATTTTCAAAAAAAGAGAAACGAACTTAAAAAGGATGTTAAATATATCTATAAAATACTGGAAAATGGTAAAGATGAGGTTACAGGAATTGCTGAAAAAATAGTATCGGGCGTAAGAAAAAAGATGGGTATAGATTAGATTGGCAAACTGCACTGAAAATAAAGATTATTTAATAGAATACGGGAAATTTAAAGGACCGATAAATCTACTTCTAGAACTAGTCAGGGGAAAAAAAGAAGATATTTATGAAATCGATTTAAACACTATAATAAATGATTTTATAGTTTATATTAAAAAGAATAAAAATATATTAATTGATACCCTATCAGGATTTATATATACAGCTTCTATTTTACTGGAAATAAAATCAAGATCTTTGCTTCCCTCAAAAAGAAAATCTGAATCAGATGAAGAAGATAAACTGGATATTGGAATTTTACAGAGGAGAGAAGAAGAATATAGAATTTTTAATAAAATCTCCAATTATTTTAGAAGGCTTTATGAAAGCGAAGCTTTATATTTTATAAGGGAAGCACCTTTAGAGGATAGATTTTTAAAGCTGCTTCCGGATTTTACAAAAAAAATAAATGTAAAAGAAATATTGTCCATTGCTTCAAATCTTTTAAAATACAGGGATGAAAGAGTAAAGCTTAGCGATTTATATAACCACAGAATTGGAATAAGCATATTCCAGGAAATGAAGAGAATCAATGAGATACTTGAGATGAAAGATAGCATCAATTTTAAAGAGTTGACTTTAAAATATACCAATATTATAGACAAGATAATCAGTTTTTTATCAATATTGGAGCTTTATAAAAAAGAAATTATTGATATTATTCAATTTGAGAATTTTGGTAATATTATGATAAGAAAAATTAGGTAGTATTATGAATAAATATAGAGACAGCAGCAGAGAAGACATAAAAAAAACAAAAATTAGTTTCAGAAAAGGGGATTCATGGCTGAAAACATGTGTTGAGGGTATACTTTTTATATCAGAGGGAATAGTAAAAACAAGAGAGATCTGCTCTGCTCTTGGAATAGGAGAAAAAAAAGTAAATTCAATATTGGAGCTGCTTGAAAAAGACTATATAGAGAATAATAGGGGTTTCATACTTAAAAGAGTGGCAGGAGGATTCAGATTATATTCCAATCCTGCAATAAGTGATATTCTGATAAAATTTATAAAATCAAACATAAGAACACATCTTTCACAAGCTGCACTTGAGACTCTGGCAATAATTTCCTATAGTCAGCCTGTTACCAGAACACAAGTTGCAGAAATAAGAGGCGTAAGAACCGACAGCGTAATATTGACACTTATGTATAAGGGATTAATTAAAGAAGTAGGAAGACTTAAAGAGCCAGGGAACCCGTTATTGTACGGAACCACAGAAAGATTCTTGGAACTGCTGGGTATTAACAGCATAAAAGAATTGCCGCCGCTTAAAGATATCAGGGAAAATCCGGATTAAATTGTGAGGCGTTATGCAGAGAAGGTTTAGAAATGTTAGAAAAGCATATAAATTTGGCCAGATCATTATTTACTACACTAATCTTAATTATAATATTAAGCTTAATGCTGACCGCCTGCTGCTATTTTCCTTTTGATATTAGAAGTAAAAGCAGTGAAAAAGAAGATTCGGAAAATTATGAACAATCAATTAAAGAAGAAGATTTTGAAGGGATTCCGAATTCTTTACTTTTAAGTGATTTAAAGATATCCGGACAGGCCATAGATTTGGATGTTAGCGGTAATTATGCTTACGTTACAAACGATCTGGGAATTCTCTATGTAGTAGATATAGAAAATAAAAAAGATCCTTTTATAGTGGGAAAATGTTGCGGTGTAGATTCTGCAAATATTGTAATTGTTCAGGATGATTATGCTTATATCTCCTATACCGATTTTATAAACAATGAAGAAGTTTATACCAATTGTGGTTTTTATGTTGTAAATATAGAAAAAAAAGACAATCCGGAATTGGTAGGAAACTATAACACAGGGGAACATAATAGAAAATCGGTATACGGGTTATTTATTGAGGATAATTATGCATATATTAATACATCCATAGAGGGAGAAGATTTTGATGCAAGCAGCTTTGAAATAGTAGATATTTCAAATAAGGTACTGCCTGAGTTGGTATGCAGCTATGAGCTGGAAGGTATACCTTCAAACATATGGATAGAAGATGATACAGCTTATATAAATATAAATTTTTATGATTATGAAAAAAATGAATATACGGAAAATAGCAGTCTCACCATAATAGATATAAAAGAAAAAGAAAATCCAATAATTTTAAGTTCCAGCAGAATCCTATCAAGAGCATGGGGGATTTATCTACTGGATAATTATATTTACGTTTCAACCTGCAGAATGGACGAGGAAAGCGATAAATATACAGACAGCTTGATTCAGGCCGTAAATATAGAAGATCCATACAATCCGGAGGCTTACGGTAATTGTAAAATTCCGGGCGGTGCCTGGGAGCTGGGTACTGCCGGAGGTTTTATTTATGTCTCCAGCTTATCGGGGGGAATATATGCGGTAGATATATCAGATAATAATAATCCCGTTATTATAGATAATCTTAAGACTGGAGGATCTTCATATGATATAACCACTGCAGGTAATAACGGATATATAGCAGATGGATTCGAAGGATTGGCTATAATATCATTATCTGAAAAGTATTCCAGTAAAGAAAATTTATATACAGGTAACAATGATGAAAATTATGCCCCCCAGGCAGTGTTAGAAATTTTTGGGGATACCTTGGGAGATAAAAATTTTTATACGCAAAATCCGGTATACTTTTCTGCTGAAAAATCGTACGACTATGACGATGATGATATAAATTATAAATGGATGGTAAATGGCAATGAATACTCCGGTGAGAGCTCATTTTCATATTATTTTAAGGAAGACGGTGAATATGAGATAAAATTGATAGTTACGGATGGAACAGAGAGCAGTGAAGCAATAGAAACTATAACTATTACTGATAAAAAACAGCCTGTTGAAATTGTAAAGAAACATAATTTTATAGTTGAAATAGAATATAAACTGATAAACAATGGCCCTGGTGATTTAGATGATATCAAATGCCTTATGAGAATTCCGCAAACTTATTATCCATTTCAGGTAATAAATGGGTATACGCCAAATATTGGAAAAACCACCGAAGTCTTTGACAATAACTGGAATTTATTTGCCAATTTTAAATTTGACCGGGAACTTCCGGAAGGTGAAAGCCTAAATGCCTCAGTTAAAGTTGATGTTACATCAGTTGAATTTAATTATCTGGATTTTGACAGTTACAATCTTACTTATAGCAAAAACGATGAAGATCTAATAGAATATACGGCTGATGATTTATTTATAGATTCGGATAATCCTATAATCAACGACACCGCAAAATCGTTGATCAAAGATGAGCTAATGCCGTTAAAAATTGCAGAAATTATTTATCACTTTGTGGTAAGGAAACTCCATTATGATTATCCACGTGCCGAGGAGAGAGACTATGAATTTCTTTATGCATCAGAAATACTGGAAAGAGGAAAGGGCGTATGTGCAGATTACGCAATTCTTTATACCGCACTTTTAAGAGCAGCAGGTATACCTGCCAGACTTGCAGCAGGAATTCCCGTATACACCATTTTATATGAAAAATCAAAGGAAATAGATATAGGTCATGCATGGGTTGAGATAAAACTTCCTTTATACGGCTGGATTCCCATAGATATAACAGTAGAAGATAATTTTATGTCTAAAAATTATTATTTTGACGTCACCACGGAGAGGGGACCGGGATACCTTTATGAAAATACTACAATGGATATTAGCAGTTATTATTATGATGGTTTTAAATTTGACTGGGATGGCCCCGAAATGCCTGATATAGAGCAGGAATTTCTATTCAAGGTGATTAATCTGGACCTGGAGGAAATAGTACTTGACTGAAAATTTATTTAAAGGATAGTCTTACCCTATAAAAAAATTTTTCTTAAATATACTAAAGGATTTACTAGAAATTAATTATTTTTTACCGGTAATTTTTCTTAATTTTAAAGATAAATTAATAATAAAAAATATAGATAATTGTAATTTTAGATTATGAACTATGCTATAATAATGATTCTATAAAGGATGAGAAGTACCTATTAAAAATAATAAATCTTTTTTATTATGGCACTTTTAATTTATAACATAATAATTTCTTTTCTACTGCTTATATTTTTTATTAATTACTTCATTAATTTTATATATTTCAAAGATATATCTAATTTTAAATTACCTCATAGTATGAAGGAAAAAAAACCTCTTGTTTCAATTCTTATACCTGCCAGGAACGAAGAAAAAAATATTAAAGATTGTTTGATATCCCTGGCAAAACAGACCTATTGTAATATTGAAATCCTAGTTCTTGACGACGACTCCAATGACGGTACAGCATCTATTATAAAAAATATTTCAAAGACATTTAAAAAAATAAAATTAATAAAGGGAAAACCTCTAAAAGATTATTGGACCGGTAAAAATTATGCCTGTCATCAATTATACAGAAGATCAAAAGGCGAGTATCTTTTTTTTACCGATGCTGACACTGTCCACCAAAATAATTCTGTAGAAAGTGCACTAAGCTGCCTGGTCAGCGAAAAGCTTGATATACTATCAGCCTGTCCGGAACAAATAATGAAATCATTCCATGAAAGAATGGTAATCAACTTGATAAGTTTTCAGCTTTTAATTCCTCCGCTGCTATTTATAAAAAGATCTAAAATCCCCGTATTCGGCAGCGGTATCGGCAGTTTATTGCTGGTAAAAAGAAATATTTATAAAAAAATAGGCGGTCACAGCATAATAAGAAGCAGCTGTGTCGAAGATACTGCAATTTCAAAATTATTTATAAAAATGGGTTATAAATTTATGATATTCAATGGAGTAAAAACGTATTCAACCAGATTATATGATAATTTTGGAGAAATATATAATGGATTCTGCAGAATTTTTATGGGAAATTTTAAAAGTAAAATATCAATTTCTCTGGTTATTCTTGTTCTCTTTGTTTTTTTTCTATTTCCATTCTTTATGCTGCTGCTGCTTCCTTTTATTACATTTTATGCCGATATTCTGTTTTATGTGAATTTATTTCTTCTTTTGTTTCAGGTACTGATTATTCTATTGGCAAGATTAATGGCAGTGATAAAAATAAATGGAAAAATTTATGATATATTCTTACATCCGATATCAATATTTTATATGATTTTTATGAATTTAAAATTAATCTTCCAAAAAAGGAAAGGGGCTTATACAAGCTGGAAAGGAAGAAAATTGTATAGATATTCCGTAAATTTTGTAAACGATTTATTGAAATAAAAACATGTATTCTGAAAGAAAACAAATACTTGAAGGCAACTTAAATAAAATGCTGTTTAAATTTGCAGGACCCGGAATACTGGGGATACTGCTGGGATTTCTCTATGTTATTGTCGATACTATATTCGTAGGTAGAGGTGTAGGACCTCTAGCGATAACCGCCCTTTCAATTGCTTTACCCATAATGCTGGCCATGATGGCTGTTGGCCTTATGATTGGAACTGGATCGGCGTCAATGATATCAAGAGCACTGGGAAAGAAAGATAAAAAAAAGGCAGTCAAAGTTATGGGTAACGGAATTATCTTAAATATTGCCCTTAATATCATTTTTATAATTATAGGATATATTTTCATTGACAGAATGCTGATATTTTTCGGCGCATCAAAAGATGTGCTGCCTATTGCAAGAGAATATCTGTTAATTGTTTTTCCGGGCTTTACTTTATTATCATTTTTGATAGCAACAAATGATTTTGTCAGAGCAGAAGGAAAGCCAAGAGCATCAATGTATTTTATCGCTATCGGGTCCTTTTTAAACATAATAATTGATCCTATTTTTATTTTTGTATTGAAAATGGGTATAAAAGGTGCCGCAATAGCAACTATTATAAGTCAGATATTGAGCACTGCTCTTATAATATGGTTTTATATGTCCGGAAGGAGCATCTATAAATTTAGACTATCTATGTTCAAAATAAATATAAAAAATATAAAAGATATCCTGTTTATCGGATGTCCGAATTTCTTTATGATGACTATTGCGAGCGCAGTAGTTTTAATTTTTAACAGATCTCTGCGGTTCTATGGAAATGATATTCATATAGCTATCCTGGGAATAGCATATAGAATAATTGGATTTATCCAAATACCTGTAATAGGAATAGCCCAAAGTTTTGCTACCATATCGAGTTTTAACTATGGTGCTAAGTTATACATGAGAGTTAAAAAAGTGATGGGAATAACTATATTATGGACGACTATTATATCGTTTCTTGCTTTTATACCCATGATGTTCTTCCCGAGGTATTTTCTGGGTATTTTTAGCAATGACCAGGTCCTTATTAATACGGGTATAGTGCCATTAAGAACATTAATTATCTTTTTCCCACTGGTGGGTCTGCACATGGTGATTACTAGTTTTTTTCAATCCCTGGGGAAACCTGTACAGGCAATTTTAGTTATTACAACAAAGCAGTTTTTATTTTTAATTCCTGCTATTTATATACTTCCAAAATTTTTTGATTTAAACGGAGTATGGATGGCTATGCCTGTTGCTGATTTTCTGTCAATTACTATTGCTGTTATATTTATGCTGTATGAAATAAGACTTTTTAATAGAAAAGCGATTAGAGAAGCTGTGGAAATCAGCTGAATATAAAAAACAAAATATTTGAAATTAAATTTACTTCTTTAAAATAAATTAATAACATTTTAAAATTTTATTTGCTGTAGTAAGATACTTACCTAAAAATTCTTTGAAAATCCATAATTTAACAAGATATTATCAATAATTTATAATGGAAGAGGATATATTTTATTATCTACCGGAAAAATTCTAGGATGAAAAAGATTGTTAATCCCAGAGGCATATTAACTGCTTCATTAATTGCGGCTGCTATATTATTTTTTTCTTTTTTTACGATGGAATGCAGCCAGGATAGAGATAGTTCCGGCTCTCTTTATAAATTTATAGCTGAAGCAAAAAAAAATAATTTTCCCACAGAATATATTAAGATTATAAGCGATAAGATAAGATTAAAATACAGGCCAAGACCTGCCTATGGATATGGGGTAGTATATTTAACCTATGCATTTGATGAAAATGGAAATTTTAAATCTTTCTCAGAAATGGATAGTTTTGAAATATCCAGCGTGTACCATGAATGCTTCCATGCTTATATTGATCTTATAATAAGAAAAGGTCTGGGATCCGGAAAAGAAACTCAGGATTTTAATAATATAATGAAAGAGGCAATAAATTATTATAAAGAGACCCTTCAGGGTGAAAAGATAATATGGAATATTTACAGAATGCAGGCATCTGAAGAAGCTATGGCCATCCATATTACAAATTTAATTAAATATAAAATAGTTTATGAAAAAGAAGCTGAAAGAGCAGCAGGTAAATATATATATGGAATGATAGAAAAAGAAAAGCTCGAACAGGAAATCAAATCCATTAATGAGAAGTGGGATAAAATTGCAGGAGGAGAAAATACCAGAGGTTATTATAATAAAGGTTTCTTAAGGTTAAAGCTGGAACATTTAATTGATGTAAAAAATTTTATATCAAACCCTGAAAAAGATTTTGTAAAAAATTATATATTACCGGGAATTTACGGAAAAATAGAGATACCTCCCCTGACTGAATTTGCAAGAGAGGCGAGGATAAACGGGCTGAAATATGATTTTCTTATTGAAGTTAATAAGAATTATTTATGGGATATAAACTACAATACAATAAGTTTTGATGAAATGGATGCGGAAAAGATAAATGAAATTTATGATACTGCATATAATATTTATATAAATGAAAATCCTACCGCTGAGTAAAGATTAAAGTAGATAATCAGGAGGAATTATATTTTGACTTATCAAAATATAGATATTATATTAATTAAATAATTAAATAGGGCCCTTTTTTTTATGAAAAAAAATTTTGAACATATAAATTCTAATAATTTATATAAAAGAAAAATTGCACTGTTTTCACTGTTGATATCCATTATTTTGGTTATCGTTAAAATTACAGTTGCTTATTTTAGCAACAGTATCGGTATTTTTTCAGAGGCCCTTAATAACAGTCTTGATATTGTAACTGTCATAATAACTTATATGGCCATAAGAATTTCATCAAGGCCGGCTGATAAAGATCATACTTATGGTCATGGAAAATATGAAAACATATCCGCTCTTTTTGAAATTATTATAATATCTGCGCTGAGCTTTTTTATTATTTACAAATCTATTCAAAGAATCATATATAAAAATTTTGAACTAAATTTAAATATATATATTTTTATAATTTTAATAATTTCAATATTATTAAATATAATAAGAGTATTCTATATAGGAAGAGCGGCAAAGAAATATAATTCTTTTGCATTAAAGGCAGAGTTCATAAATTATTCCAGCGATATCTTAAGTTCCGTTATTGTAATAGTGGGACTATACCTGGCCAGTAACGGGATATATATGGCAGACCCCATTGCCTCCATAATAGTATCATTGATCGTTTTTGCGCTTAGTCTAAGATTATCAATAAAAATAGTAAAAAATTTATTGGATTATGTGCCAAAAGAAATTACGGAAAATATAATTAATATATTAAAGGGAATTGGTGAAATAAAATCTATAAATAAATTAAAATTGCATGAGGTAGGGAACATAAAATTCATTAATCTGGAAATATGCCTTAATCAAAATTTTTATCTTTCACAAGTTGAAAAAATAAAAGAGAAGATAAAAAGTAAAATTTTAAAAAGAATACCCGGATCAGAAATAATTATAGATACTAAATCTCTACCATCCGGTGGTGATGTAGAGGAATGCATTAAAGAGATAGTATTAAATCAGCCGGGTGTGAAAAATATACATAATATTTCAGTATATGATATAAATAAACACATAAATGTTACAATACATATGGAATTGGATAAATATTTAAATCTGGAAAAAACCGAGAAGCTGACGAAGATTGCAGAAAATAAGATTAAAAAAAGAATAAATAATTTAAAAAATGTCTATATTCATATAGAAGACTCCAAAAGCAGTGAGGAATGGAATGATATGACCGTTAAATCAAATGAATTAATTAGTAAAATTAAGGAAGAAATATCAACATATGTTAACCCGGAAACCTGCCATAATTTTACTGTTCTTAAAAAAGGGAATTTATATAGTCTGGCATTTCACTGCAGACTTAATAAAGATTTAAATGTAAAAAAAGCGCATTTCATTATTACAGGAATAGAAGATGACATAAAAAGAAAATTTAAAAATATAAAAGAAATTTCAATACATGTAGAACCTGGATAATAATTATAAATTTTTATATCATTAATATTTGCATAAACTGAAGGGGTTTTTTATAAAAAATTAAAAGAGTGATTGGAGTAAAAATGATTGATAAAAAAAAGTTAGAGAAATTATCAAGACTTGTAAGGTATTTTATATTAATTTCTACTACCAAAGCAGGTTCGGGGCACCCATCGTCTTCGCTTTCAGCAGTAGAATTAATGACAACACTGTTATTCGGAGGTTTTTTTAAATTCAAGATTGGTGATGTAGAATATATAAATAATGACAGGTTGATTTTTTCCAAAGGCCATGCTTCTCCACTGATGTATTCATTATGGGCTGCCGCAGGGGCAGTAAGCGAGAAAGAACTATTGACTCTTAGAAAATTTGGAAGCAGGCTTGAAGGGCATCCTACTCCGAATTTTCCGTATGCCGAAGCTGCCACAGGGTCATTGGGCCAGGGTCTTTCAATAGGACTGGGAATGGCTTTAAACGCCAAATACATAGATAAACTGCCTTATCATACATACGTTCTTCTGGGTGACAGCGAGATGACTGAAGGTTCTCAATGGGAAGCTATACAAATTGCGGCTCATTACAAACTGGACAATCTTACAGGCATTATAGATTTAAACAGGCTGGGACAAAGAGGGGAGACGATTTATGGTAATAAAACGGAAGCTTACCGGGACAGAGTATCATCGTTTGGATGGGAAACCATAACAATCGATGGTCATAATCTTGAAGAAATTGAAAATGCTTACGAGAAATCATTAAGCTTAAAAGGTAAACCTGTAATGATAATTGCAAGAACCGTCAAGGGAAAGGGAGTAAAATTAATAGAAGATAAAAACGGCTGGCATGGGAAAGCAATGCCGGAAGAAGATATGAAGATAGCACTTAACCAATTGGGAAAAATTGATAGGGATATAAGGGCTGAGATTTCAAAGCCGGACAATGTTAAAATACCAAAATCAGAAAAAATAAAATACGAAAAGATACCCATGGAAGGAGATAAGATATCCACCAGAAGGGTATACGGAAATACACTGGTAAATATATTTTCAAAATATCCGCAATTGGTGGTTCTTGATGCAGAAGTAAGCAATTCAACGTATTCTGAGACTTTTAAGAAAAAATTTCCTGAGAGATTTTTCGAAATGTATATTGCTGAGCAGAATATGGTTGGAACGGCTCTTGGATTATCTCTTAGAAAAAAAATTCCTTTTATTTCAACATTTGCAGCATTTTTTACCAGAGCTTTTGATCAAATAAGAATGAGCCAGTATTCAAATTCAAATATAAAATTTGTAGGTTCCCATGCAGGAGTTTCAATCGGTGAAGACGGGGCCTCACAAATGGGCCTTGAAGATATAGCAATGTTCAGGACCTTAATTAACGGTGTTGTGCTGTATCCATCAGACGGAATAGCTACATCTAAACTGGTAGAAAGGGCAGCCGAACATTTAGGAAATGTTTATATAAGAACGACCAGGATGGATATGCCTATTATTTATAACCAAAAAGATGATTTTGAAATCGGAGGGAGTAAGACAGTAAGAAGAAGCGGAAGTGATAGGATTACTGTTTGCGCAGCGGGCGTAACACTGCATGAGGCATTAAAAGCCTACGAAGAACTAAAAAAAGAAAACTTATTTATAAGGGTAATTGATTTATACAGCATAAAACCCATAGACAAAGATTCTATATTAAAGGCACAAAGAGAGACCAGTGCAATAATAACCGTAGAGGACCATTTTGCCGAAGGTGGTATTGGGGAAGCAGTAAAAAGTGTTACCTCAGAAAACGGTAGTCCCGTGTACATGCTTGCAGTAAGAAAAATGCCAAGAAGTGGTAAACCTGCCGAACTTTTGGATTATGAAGGAATTTCAAGTAAGGCAATCGTGAATAAAGTTAAAAAAATATTAACATAATATTATATATTAAAATAATATTGATTTATAACTATCCTCCAGTAGTTAAAATATATAAAATATTTTAATATAAAAGTTTATATTTTATTTAATTTATGATAATATATTACATTAAATAAATCTTTATACATAAATATAAATTATAAATAATACTTATATCGGTAAATTATTAGTAAGATATATTAGTACTTTTTATTAGTAATATAAGCAATAAGATAAGGAATAAAAAATATAGTAATGAATTTACAACAAGTATTATATATAGCGGCACTGTTCCTAAGTCTGATAGCTTCAATTATATTTTCTTTTTTAATATGGAAAAGCAGGTATATTAAAAGTTTAAGATTGGGAATAATTCTAATAACAGGCTGTCTGATCTGGATATCTGCTGGTGTCTTGAAATTATGGAGTACTGATATCCAGGTAAAAATTTTTTGGAGTAAGATAGAATATATAGGTATTGTTATCGTCCCTATTGTTTACCTGCTTCTTATTCTGCATAGTACGGGCTATAGGAAATGGATTACAAATAAAAGGATTTTATTTTTAAGTATTATTCCTGCAATAACTTTAATTCTTGTTTTCACCAATGAGTTACATGGCCTTCTCTGGAAAAATATCATAATAAGTACAGATTTAAATATATTGACGCAACAATATGGCATATGGTTCTGGGTGTGGTTAATATATTTATGTTCATTAATCATTATTACTTATCATGTACTAATGATTATCATGGTTATTAAATTTAGATATTTTTGTATAAAATCAGCAGGTATTACATTTGCTCTATTTATACCATGGATATTTAATATGATGTATACAGCAAAAATAAAGCCTTTTAATATTCTGGATATAACACCTCTGATTGTAATTTTAAGCATATCGGCAATAATTTTTGGATCTAAACATTTGAAAGCAATTGATATTATACCGATTGCACGTGAAGCTATTATTGACAGTATAAAAGATAATATTATTGTATTGGATAATAAAAATAATATTTTTTATCTTAACCCCTCAGCAAAGAATATCTTTAAAGATTATAAGAAAAAAATTATCGGAAGCCCTGTTACAGATATTTTACCTAATTACTATAGTTATTTTAAGCATCAGCCTGATACACTTGAGCTAAACATGGATATAATTATTTCAAATAAAATGGATAATATGAGTTATGATATGACTATAAATCCTATTTACTACGGCCACAATAAATGTATAGGTAAAGTAATCGTACTCCGTGATGTAAGCAACCGAAACAGTATGAACAAATCGCTTCATTTTCGCATAAAATACGAAAATCTAATTGCAGTATTATCAAAAAGCTTTATTAATCTTGATCTTAACAACATAGATAACGGAATAAATCGTGCCCTGGAAACAATTGGAAAATTTACTTTTTCCGACCGTAGCTATATTTTTATGTTTAATAAAAATATAACCTTGGCAAAAAATACCTATGGGTGGTGCAGAGTAGATATTGAACCACAGATAGAAAATTTTAAAGAATTAAAAGTAAAAAAAATTCCGTGGTTTATGGATAAAATCAACAATATGGAGACTGTTAATATACCGGATGTTAAAAAACTTAAGCCGGAAGCAGAAAAAGAAAAAAGAATGCTGCAGCTCTGTAACGTAAAATCTACTATTGCCGTTCCGATGCTTTACAGCGGTACTCTTATAGGTTACATAGGTCTTGACACAGTAAGAGAAAAAAAGAATTGGACCGGGGATGATATAAAATTATTAAAAATAGCAGGAGATATTTTTGCCAATACATTGGAACATAAGAAAGCCGGAGAAGAAATTGAATATTTATTGTTGAAGGACAAATTGACAGGATTATACAACCGTGCTTATTTTGAAGAGGAGATTAAGAGACTAAATACAAAAAGGCAGCTTCCGTTAAGTTTCATCGTAGGGGATGTAAATGGATTAAAACTTGTAAATGATGCTTTTGGCCGTAAGGAAGGAGACAGGATCCTTAAAAAAACTGCAAGAGTATTAAAAAACTGCTGTAGAAGGGAAGACATTATAGCAAGATGGGGCGATGATGAATTTTCAATTTTGCTTCCCGGAACCGAGGAGATAATTTCAGAAAAAATAATAAATAGAATAAGACAGGCATGTCTTAAGACCAATGATCAGAAAATACCATTAAGCATATCTCTGGGAACTTCAACAAAGATAATTATTGATCATGATATAAAAGTTGTATTAAAAGAAGCTGAGAATCGTATGTACAGCAGAAAACTGCTTGAAAGGGACAGCATATCCAGTTCTATTATTTCTTCTCTTGAAAGAACACTTCAGGAAAAAAGTTATGAAACAGAAGAACATGCAATGAGGATGAAAAAAATGGCATTAATGATAGGAATATCTATGAATTTATCGGAAAATAAATTAAATGAATTATCATTACTTTCTACACTGCACGATATAGGAAAAATTGGTATACCTGATAAAATTCTTTTGAAAAAAGGCAAGTTAACAACTAATGAATGGGAGATTATAAGAAGACATCCGGAGATCGGCTATAATATATCCAGTTCTTCCCCACAGCTGGCTCCAATTGCAAATGCAGTATTATCGCATCACGAATACTGGAATGGAAAAGGATATCCACGTAAATTGAAAAGTAATGAAATTCCTCTGGAGGCCAGAATTATATCTATAGTAGATGCTTATGATGTAATGACTCATGACAGGTGTTATAGAAAGGCATTCAGTATAAAAGAAGCCTTAGCAGAGCTTAAAAGATGCGCCGGTACTCAATTTGATCCTTTTCTGGTAAAAATTTTTATAAACGCTTTAAAATAAATAATCGTGAAAATACAAAAAAGATTGTTAAAGCATCCTATAAAAAATACAATCGTTAAAAATAATCAGGATATATGGCAAAATGTTTTATAAATTTATAGGAAAATTCAGTAATTGCAGTATCTTTTCTAATATAAAAACCCCGAGTTATCTTTTGCCGTAGCAAGCGCTTTAGGCTACTCAACATCTCGGGGTATATCTTGGAACTTTTCTTAGGGACTTTTCAGAATCTTAACCTATAATTTATTTTCTTTCGAATATAAATCCTGGCTATTTCCAAAAGTTGCCTCCTGCTCCAGATATTAAAAAGATAGCAGAATTGAAAATTGTTGTCAATAGATTAAAAGTGAAATTTAGACAAAACAAGCTATTTATTAAATTATTTTTTAATAATAAAAAATTTTGAACTGTAGTAAAATACTTATCTATGGAAATTAATTATTTATTCACAAAGTTTAACAATTTTTATATAGTATAAAAATATTTATTTATTTTAGTAAAATAATTTCTAATTGTTTTAGGTATAAAAGTGAAAAAACTTAAAAATATAACTCTTATAGGATTAGGACTTATCGGCGGGTCATTAGCGCTTTCGTTAAAAAACACTAATGATAGCTTTATAATAACCGGTTATGATATTGAAATCGATGCAATGAATATAGCAAAGTATAGAAATATAATTGATATCTCTGCATGCAGTTACAGGGAAGCGGTTTGCAATGCAGATCTAATAATAATTGCTACACCTGTAAGTAAAATAGTGGAAGTAGTGAATAATATTAAAAATCACCTTAAAAAAGGTGTTATCATTACAGATGTAGGCAGTGCAAAAGAAAAGATAGTCATGAGTGTAAGCGAAATACTGCCGGAAGACGTATTTTTTATTGGGGGACATCCCATGGCGGGTTCAGAAAATGAAGGCATACTTAGCGCTACTCCTGATTTATTTAGAAATACTTTTTATATCCTTACTCCTACGGAAAAAACTATTACGGAACCGCTGGTTACGCTGCACTCTCTATTTGCCAGAATTGGAGCAAAAGTTATATTAATAGATCCTGCAGAACATGATGCAAATGTAGCATTGATCAGCCACCTACCGCATGTTCTTTCAACTAATTTAGTTGATATGATTGATGATAAACAAAAAAATCTTAAGAATTTGTTCAAACTCTGTGCGGGTGGATTCAGAGATATGACAAGAATTGCTGCTTCAAATATAAAAATGTGGCTGGATATTAGTATGGAAAATAAGGATAAATTAATTGAATCTGTAGATTGTTATATAAAATATCTTAAAAAATTTAAGGAAAATTTAAAAAAAGGTAATTATGATTATATAAAAAAGCATTATATTAAAGCCCAAAAAGCAAGAATCAATCTACCCAAATATGTTGAAAAAGATATTGCTAATTTATATGAAATAAGAGTATCAATGCCGGATAAAGCCGGGGTACTAAGTGAAATTACACTTGCCATAAGTTCCCATGGCATAAACATAGAAGATATATCTATATTCCATTCCACGGAATTCAGCGGTGGAGGAATTTTAAAGGTGCTGGTACAGGGAGAGGATGCCGGCAATATAACTAAAAAGGCAATCGAAAAAGCAGGCTATGAAGTAAGTGCAAAGAAAGTATTGAGTGAATAATCATGGAGTTAAATAAAAAAATTAAATTAAAAGGAGAAATAAAGATTCCAGGAGATAAGTCAATTTCACATCGAAGCGTTATAATCTCTTCATTGGCCAATAATAATGTAGTAATAGAAAATTTTTTATACTGCAAGGATTGTATTAAGACTATAGATGTGTTGATTAAATTAGGTGTCAGAATTGAAAGATTAAATAATAAGTTAATAGTTTATGGAAAAGGGATTAAAAGTTTAAGGGAGCCCGATGAAATCCTGGACGTTGGAAATTCAGGGACAACAATAAGAATTATGAGTGGAGTTTTAGCAGCCACCGATTTTATGTCAATATTGAGTGGTGATAGATCTGTAAATATCAGACCAATGAAAAGAGTTATAGAACCGCTGGTAAAAATGGGGGCTATAATAAATGGAAGGGATAGTAATACCAAGGCACCAATAGTCATATTTGGAAATCCTGATCTAAAGGGGAAAAAATTTGAAATGGATATTCCAAGCGCACAGGTAAAATCCTGCATTCTAATGGCAGCTCTTAATGCCAGAGGAGAAACAGAGGTCATACAGCATAAAGTTTCAAGGGATCATACGGAAAGAATGCTGAAGCATTTCGGAGCTGATATCAGTTTTAATGGTAAATGTATAAAGCTGAAGCCGGGCAAAATACTATCTGCCGGGGGTATTTATATTCCGGGAGATATATCTTCGGCAGTCTTTTTTATAGTTGCTACTTTAATTTTGGAAGACTCACATACCATAATAAAAAATGTCGGAGTAAATCCCACAAGAAGTTTTATTCTTGAAATCCTTAAAAAAATGGGCGGTAAAATTATTATAAGAAATAAAAGGATATTTAATAATGAACCGGTAGCAGATATTGAAACTTTTTACAGTAAACTTCATTCTATTAAAATAGAAAAAGAATATATTCCCAATATTATTGATGAAATTCCAATATTAAGTGTAGCTGCCGCTGCTGCAGAAGGTGAAACAACAATAAGAGGGGCAGAGGAGTTAAGGTATAAAGAAAGCGACAGAATTAATTCTATTGTAAGCCAATTTAAAAAATTAAAGGTAAATATCAAAGAAAAAAGTGATGGTATTGTAATAAAAGGCAATATAAAATTCAGTGCGGGCGGGGGAAACGTAGAAAGTTTCGGTGATCACAGAATTGCTATGTCTCTTTTTATTCTTTCATTGTTATCGAAAGGTGCGGTAAATGTGCTGGATTCCGATTGTATTGAAAATTCCTTTCCAGGTTTTAAATATGATTTGAAAAAGCTTATGGTGCATTAATCCAATGGTCAAGGGGAGAGTATAAATAAAACATGCTTGGAAATATGAATCATGATTGAAAAAGTCATAACCATAGACGGTCCTGCGGGAAGCGGAAAGAGTACGATTTCTAAGATACTTGCAAGAGAATTAAATTTTAAATATATCGATACAGGTGCTATGTATAGGGCAATTACGTTTCTTGTCCTGCAGAATAATATAGATCATAGAGATGAAAAAACTATATTAAAAATAGCCAGAAAGGCAAAAATTACATTAGACAATAATCCCGTAAGCGAAAGTAAATATACAGCGGTAAAAATTAATGGTAAAAATGTAACCAATGAAATAAGAAGCAACGAAGTCGGATCTTTGGTTTCAATTATTTCAAAATTATCCGGGGTTAGAAGATATCTGGTAAGTCTTCAGAAAGACCTTATAAAGGAAGGCAAAGCTGTTCTTGAAGGCAGGGATACCGGCAGCGTGGTTTGTCCTGAAGCGATTTTAAAAATATATCTAACTGCGAGCCTGGATGAAAGAATAGATAGAAGAGATTTACAGATAAAAAGTAAGGGCAAATTCATGGAAAAGGATAAAATTAGAGCAGAAATTATAAGCAGGGATAAGATTGACAGCGGAAGAAAAGACAGTCCGCTAATTATACCCGAAAACGGAATCATGATTGATACATCCGATTTGTCCATAAAAGAAGTTGTAGATAAAATAAAAAAATTATATTACGAAAGGGCAAATGCTAAAAACAAAGCATGGTAGAGCATATTATTTTTTATTTAGATTAATACAATTAACATTAAAGATCATATTTAATCTACTATACAGAGTAGAAAGAATAGATTTTCATAAAGTCCCTCACAATGGTAATTTTTTATTATGTTCAAATCATATAAGTTATCTGGATCCTGTGATAATAGGGGCATATATTCCCAGATATATATACTTTATGGCAAAAAAAGAATTGTATAAAAGTAGTTTTCTTTCTTCTCTAGTAACATTTTTAAATGCATTCCCTGTGGATAGACACTCTTTAAGCAGAAAAACAATATCTAGATCGTTTAGAATCCTAAAAGACGGAAACATATTGGGGGTATTTCCTGAGGGAACAAGATCCACAGACGGCATTCTAAGAAAAGGAAAAAAGGGTATTGGATTTTTATCCGCATACAGTGATTCTCCTATAATCCCGGTGGCCATAAGCGGAACCAATAAAATAGTACAAAAACCACATATTAAAATAT
>Ga0307420_1000157_pt1 | contig 32354 bp, 24 predicted proteins | sample SalMarWE160240MG_2_FD_202167 | JGI IMG/M metagenome (GOLD analysis project Ga0307420, IMG submission 202167) | Salt marsh sediment microbial communities from the Plum Island Ecosystem LTER, Massachusetts, United States - WE1602-40 | ecosystem: Environmental > Aquatic > Marine > Intertidal zone >... | reverse complement strand
TCATTAACTCGTGTTATCCATTAAACAAAATATGTCCATTTTTGTTAATACCCATTCCAAAGTTACAATTAATAAATATACTATGCTGTTTGTTAATGCTATCCGCCCTGGGATAAGATTATATGGGTATCCGGGTGGAGGATTTGTCAAAGTATATCAATTTCTTTATTTTTATCGGTCAAAAAATACAACATATAGTATGATTAATGAAGGTTTTAAGATTTTGGACTGTGCGCTAATAGCTATTGCGACGGGTGAAAAAGCACAAAACCTGAGAGAATTCAGGGACCGTTTGAAAAATGTCCATCCCGGATGTCTTTATTATCATTTTTGGGGAGGTCTTTTGCATCCTCATTTTGATGATCCGGAATTCCAGAATGATTTTGCCGTATGGGCATCGCGTTACCTGCATGACCCAAAGATTTCGGAACAGCTGGCAATAATCGACGCTAACGTTTTCGAGGATATTGAAGATCTTCGCAATGAGATTATTGAAATTGTTGAAGAGCGTCTGTTCGAATCGGAGCATGTCCCCTGGGTGAAAACCGGACAGGAATTTCATTTTATCCGTTCACAGATAGTGATTTTCGATACAGGTGTATCCTATGCTGATCCCCTGGAATTGCTGGATGTTATACCAAAGATGTCGCTTGGAAGTATTTTCTTTCATTTCATTGATTCACGTCGCAGAACTCCGGGAAACAGAAATGATTTTTCTGTCTGGCTAACAGGTTTTGGTGATAAATATGAAGGACTTATAGAAGCTCTGGATAATATTGACCCCTCTTTTACAACTTTACATGAGCTTCGTCAGGAAATAAATAACGCTTTTACTAATTATTTTAAGGAGGTATCGGATGGAAAGTCTACTTGAACAATATGCCAGTGTTGTAGGAAATGAGGTAATTGATCACCTCAAGCAATTGGCAAATCCCTTGAAAGGGATGAAGATCCTCCATATTAATTCGACAAAAGAAGGCGGCGGAGTGGCAGAAATATTGAACCGTCTCATTCCATTAAAAAGAGAACTGGGAATAGATGCCAAATGGGAAATTATTACTGGTGAAAAAGATTTTTACCAGTGCACCAAGAAAATGCATAATTCCCTGCAAGGTAACCGTGATGATATTTCTTCTTCGCTCCTGTCTGTTTATGAAAGCACTAACCTTCAAAATTTTGAAAGACTGGGGAAAAAGCTGGAAGAAGCAGATATTGTATTTATACACGATCCTCAACCGGCAGCCTTGCTTCATTTTTGTAAAGAAAAAAAAAGCAAATGGCTTTGGCGCTGTCATATAGATGTGAGCCATCCCTATCGTCCGGTATGGAAGTATTTACGGCAATATATAAAAGACTACGATGCCAGTATATGGTCGCTTTCAGCATTTGTACAGCCACTTTCGCACCCTCAGTATTTAATACCTCCAAGCATAGATCCTTTAAGCGAGAAAAATATCGAACTTTCGAAAAAGGAAATATCAGATTTTCTGGATTCATGGGGAATACGCAGAAATACTCCTGTTGTGACCCAGGTTTCCCGTTTCGACCGGTTTAAGGACCCTATCGGCGTTGTACAGAGCTATCGTTTGATTAAGAACTATGTTCCTGTACAGTTAGTTTTAGCAGGAGGGAGCGCCTCGGATGACCCGGAAGGACAGGAAGTTCTGGAAGAAGTGAAAGCTTATGCCGGCAACGATCCCGATATACACATCCTTGAGCTGCCGCCGGATGCCCACAGGGCTATTAATGCTTTACAGAGGGGATCGGATATAATCATACAAAAATCTCTTAAAGAAGGTTTCGGACTTACAGTTACCGAAGGATTATGGAAAGGCAAACCGGTAATTGGCGGTGATACGGGAGGCATTAAACTGCAGGTCATTGATCATTATTGCGGATTCAGAGTCAGTACACCTGAAGGAGCCGCCATGCGTATACGTTATCTCCTCAAGCATCCCGGTACCATGAAGAGGATGGGAAAGAATGCCCGGCAATTTGTATTGGACAATTATTTGATTACCCGTCAGCTCAGAGAATATCTTACCCTGATTGTAGGTTTATTATATGGCTCCAAAGAAAAAATCGAACTTAAATTGCCTCCCTCATTAACAACCGGTAAATGAGAGGTTTACTTAATATACTTCTGGTATCCTCAGAATGTGTCCCATTTGCAAAAACCGGCGGATTAGGTGATGTTACCGGTGCATTGCCGCGGTTTTTACAGAAACTCGGACATAATATCATTGTTGTTATTCCATTATATTCATATATAGATAGTAAAAAACATGATATCAATGTAACAATCGATAAAATGAATGTAAAAATGGGTCATGAAGCTATTAACTGCAGCGTCCATAAAACAACAATTCCCGAAAATGTTCCTGTTTATTTTATTGATTATGAGCCATTTTTCGGTAGATCCAATATCTATCATGACAATTATTTCAATGATTATCCTGATAATCCAAAACGTTTTTCCTTTTTATCCAAAGCAGCACTTCAATTGTGTCATGAATTAAATTTTATCCCGGATATTGTTCATGCAAACGATTGGCATACAGCAATATTACCGGCTTATTTAAAAAAGATATATAAGGATGATCCGGTATTCAGTAATACTGCGAGCGTTTTAACAATTCATAACATAGCATACCAGGGAAAGTATGACCGATACTATTACGGTTATACAGGATTGGGAGAAGAGGATTTTACACCGGATATATTTGAATGCTTTAACGCCGTCAATTTTTTAAAAGGAGGTATTCACTTTGCTGATGTGGTTAATACTGTCAGCAAAGGGTATGCTTCAGAGACTAAAACATCATCAGGCGGGTATGGCCTGGATCCTTTTTTAATCAGAAAAGGTGATAATTATGTCGGAATACTTAATGGTGTTGATTATTCTGAGTGGGATCCTGCGAAAGATACATTGATTCCTGCAAACTATTCTTACTATAATATAAAGGGGAAATCTGTATGTAAAAGTGTGCTGCAGCAACAACTGGGTCTGAAACAGACCGATAAAATTCCGGTCATTGGTATAATCAGCAGACTCGTAGAACAGAAAGGATTATATATTCTTTCGGAATGCATTGAAGATATTATAAATAATATGGATGTTCAGTTTGCTATACTGGGTGCCGGAGATAATCAGCTGGAAACATATTACGGCAATTTACAAAAACGATTCCCCGGTAAAACTGGATCATTTATAGGTTACGACAATAAACTGGCTCATCTGATTGAATCAGGCTGCGATTTCTTTTTAATGCCTTCATTATCTGAACCGTGCGGATTAAACCAGATTTATTCTCTGAAATACGGGACACTTCCTATTGTGAGAGCTACAGGAGGATTAAATGACACTATTGAAAATTATAACCAGGATACCGGTGAAGGTACGGGTTTCAAATTCTGGGAACCCAGTGGCAAGGCCATCTATAATACTGTCAATTGGGCCATGGATACTTATCATGACAGGAAACCTCACTTACAGCAACTTATTAAAAAAGCCATGGAACAAAATTTTTCATGGGAAAAGAGTGTAATAGAATATGTTAACCTTTATAACAGGGCTATAGAAAACAGAATGAAATTATCAGAAAAGTAACTCTAAATCTTTGTATAAAAGCCTTCGTAAATACCTGATCCAAACAGAGCAAAGTCATATTTTACCGGATCGGCCGGGTCGAATTCACGGAGAACTGCTGTTAATTCCTCCACTGCTTTCCAGTCATTTAACTTTCTTTTAAGAAGTCCGAGGCTCCTTGCAGTATTTCCTGAATGAAGATCGAGGGGAATAAAAAGCATTGAAGGATCAATTCTGTTCCATATGCCAAAATCAACACCATGATCATCTTTTCTGACCATCCACCGAAGGAACATATTTAACTTCTTTGCCGCCGAACCTTTGAACGGATCTGAAACATGCCGCTCTGTCCTTTTTTCATGAGGAAGTTCAAAGAATATCCTGTGAAATTCATGCATGGCTGGCTGAAGTGAATCGGCGGTCTGATAGGTCTTGAATATGGTTTCAAGGCCACCCTTGTTTCTGTATATATGTCGCAAGGCTTTCAAGAAATAGATCAAATCAACCGGATTAAAAGTCCTGTGGACAAAACTATTAAACATTTCCATTTCGTCATTGCTTGAATTCATTATGAATTCGTAAGGCGAATGATCAAGCAATTCCATCAATCGGTTAGCATTTCTGAGAATCATCTTTCTGTTTCCCCAGGCGATGGTAGCTGCAAGAAACCCGGCTATCTCAATATCCTGTTTCTTTATAAATTGATGTGGAATACTAATCGGATCAGATTCAATGAAAGAAGGTCTGTTATATAGTTCAACTTTTTCGTCCAGAAACTCTTTCAGATCTGATTTTATTAGTTTCATAATCCAAAAACTTGAAGCATAAAAATAAGGAAATATGTTTGAGCCAAAGAATAATTATTCTATGAATCCTTCATTATAACCATTTTTATATAATAGTTATTTACTAATTTTGACTTTTAAACGGGAAAAGTCAAATATCATGTCGGACGTTGATATTAAAAATATGATTGTCAGAGCCGCCACTGCCTTTTTTTCAAAGTACGGCTTTCATAAAACCACTATGGAGGAGATAGCCAGACATGTTCATAAAGCAAAAGGAGTTTTATATTACTATTTTAAAAGCAAAGAAGAACTTTTTAACGAAGTGTTGAAGCAGGAATTGGGCAATGTTAAAACGGAATTGATCAAAATAACAACCAGCGGTAAGGATCCGCTGACTATACTCAAAAGATATCTTATTGCCCGTTTCAAATTATTAAGTATTGCAATTAATTATCATGAAACGCTTAAAGCTGATTTTTTTGAAAAGTATGATTTCGTAAAAGATGTCAGGGAAGATTTTGTTGAATTTGAGAAAACACAACTTACATATATTCTGACAAAAGGTAAAAAGGAGGGTTTTTTACAGATTAAAAATGTAGAATCTAATGTAAATGTTGCTTTGATGCTGATAAACAGCATAGAACTTCCCTTGTTCTTACAAAACAAATATGCTGAATATGAGAATGTTATTAAAGAACTTGTGTCGATGATATTGAATAGCTTAAAATCAAATAAGACTTAATTTATTTTTTTATCAATATTTGACCAATAAACGATTTTGGTCATATATTTTTTTTATTTTTGTATTGACTATAAAACTATATTAGTCAATTATTATAGTATATAAGAATGAAGAATTTAGGACAATTCATTATCAAATACAGAAACCTGGTTATTGCATTCACAGTTATTCTGACAATCTTTTTTGGGTATTCAATAAAGAATATTAAGGTTGATCCCGAAATAATGCATTACCTGCCCAAAACCGATAAAACAGCAGTATTATTTGAACGAGTCGGAAAGCAATACGGAGGGACTGATATTGTATTGGTTGTTCTTGAAACAGAAAATATTTTCAATAAAAAAACTCTTGAACAAATCAGGCAGATCACGGATTCACTCAAGACCATTACAGAAATTGGTTCAGTAACAAGCCTAACGGATGTTATTGATATTAAATCAAGTGAGGAAGGGATAGAAATTGGCAAGCTTATCGATGATAACAACCTGCCCCAAAACCAGGCACAGCTTGATACCCTGAAGCAGTACATTTTCTCAAAAGAGATGTATAAAGGCAGTCTGATTTCAGAGGATGCCACAGCAACACTGGTTATAGCCAAAATTATCAGTGGTTCTGATAAGAGCCATGCTGTTAAAATGATCCGATCAAAAATTGAAAAAATCGGACTCCCCGAAAATGTAAAAGTATTTTACGGGGGACAGGCAATTTTAACCGATGAAGTAGGAAGCATAGTATTTAAAGATATGTCTTTCCTTGGTCCTGCCGCTTTACTTATGATTGCCATAATAATTTTTATCAATTTCCGGTCAGTAAGGAAATTGCTGATACCTCTTATAACTGTTCTAATAGCCATAATCTGGACATTCGGTATCATTTCATTGCTCCATTTTGAACTGACACTGATCACAAGCATAATACCGGTTATTTTACTTGCTGTTGGCAGTGGATGGCCTATTCATATAATAAACAGGTTAAATGCGGAAACAGATCCTGACAGGAATACAGCGTTGGTTAAAACCTTTCTTTATGTGGCGTTACCTGTATCTGTTGCCGCTACTGCCGCAATGATCGGATTTTTAACATTTATTTTCGGATCTTACCTTACAATGATACAGCAATTCGGAGCATTTTCTGCCCTGGGAATTTTCATAGCCTTACTGCTTTCATTAACATTTACTCCGGCCCTGATTTCTTTTCTTGATAGAGATACAAAGACAACAGGAGTGCAAGATAAATCCAATGAAAAAACTTACCTGGACACATTTTTATTGAAAATAACCGGATTGATCTCGCAGCGTCCGCTTTATATCATTATTCCATGGTCTGTTGTTTTTATTATTTCCCTGATTGGCATAACAAAAATTGAGTTCAAATCAGATATGGCATCATATTTTAAGGAGAATACCGATGTAAGAAAAAGTGAAAAACTCCTGCAGAGGAAATTCTCTGGATCACAAACCGTGTATGTTTCCGTCAGAGGCGATGTCCAATCACCTGAGATGTTAAATACAATGCACCAGATACAGCATTTTATGGAGACATTTCCGTATATAAAAAAGACACAATCTATTGTTGACCTTATAAAAGAAATGAACAACGCAATGGGTGAAGGGGAAAAGATACCTGATGATAAGGCGAAAATAGAGCAATTATGGTTTCTTCTCGATGGTCAGGAAATCATGTCTCAACTGGTAAGCGATTCGCTGAATGAAGGATTGATCCAAGCAAATATGTCATTTAGCGATATGGCAACCACTGTCGGGATTATGAATAGTCTTAAAGATTATGTAAAACAATTCAACTCTCATAAAATACAGATAAGCGGAATGCCAATGATTATTGCTGAAATTCATAAAAGCATTGTAAAAAGTCAGCGACGGAGCTTGGGCATGGCCATTTTGTTTGCATTTATTCTGGTTGCATCAGTATTCAGGTCTGTTAAAAAAGGTTTGTATTCAATTATTCCGATGCTTTCAAGTCTGGTTGTTTTGTATGGATTCATGGGCTGGGTTGGGATTCCTATTGATATAGCAACTGTTCTGGTAGGCAGTATTGGCGTAGGTGTTGGTGATTATGCAATTCATATTTTATCGGGTTATAACTTTTATTACAAACTTACTGGTGACAGTATTTTGGCGTTACAGGATAGTTTAAAAATCAGCGGGAGAGCAGTTATAATAAATTCCATGTCCGTTTCTGCAGGTTTTTTTGTATTAATATTATCAAACCTTATTCCAATGAGGGGATTTGGAATTATAGTCCCTATAACATTATTAAGTTCATCATTGGCAGCAATCACTCTACTTCCAATAATAATAAAGGCTACCGGCAAACCAAATGACCCAAAACTTTTAAACCAAGTCGTTAAAGTACAGGAAGAATCAAAATCTCTGAATTAAAACAAGAAATGGTCAATTTGTAAAAATTAAAGTATATGAAAAGAAAGATTTTATTATTGGCAACACTATCTGCTGTAATCTGTTTGAATTCTGTATTTGCGCAGGATGCTGTTACAATTTTGAAAAAGATGGATGATGTTATGTTTTCACCCAGAGATATGACAGCTAAAATGAAAATTATAATGACAGATAAAAATGGGAAACAGGTGATCCGTGAAGCAACAATACTGCAGAAAGGAACCGACAAACGCATTTTTCGCTTCACATCGCCCGCATCACAGGTTGGCATTGCAATTCTATCATTGCCTGATGATATTATGTATTTGTACTTACCAGCATACGGAAAGGAAAGACGAATTGCCTCAAGCGCAAAAAATCAGAATTTTGCAGGCACAGATTTTTCATATGACGACATGGAATCAAAATCATATTCTGAAAAATACACTCCCAAGTTACTGAGAACAGAAACTAATGTGTTTACTGTGGAGATAACACCTAAAGTACAGTCAGATTATTCTAAAATAATTACAAATATCAATAAAACAGATTATTATCCAGAGTCAATGGAATTTTATGATAAGGGCAATAACAAAATAAAAATGGCACAATATACTTTCAGGAAAATCGGCAACTACTGGAATACTACAGAGGTGGAAATGACAAACCTCAAAACCGGCCGTAAAACAAAGATGCAGATGTCGGATGTAAAGTATGACACAGGTCTGACAGATGATGATTTTACCGTAAGGAAATTGAAACAATAAAAATTCCGATTATGAAGCGGACAAATATTTTGGTGATTTTATTTTTAGTTGCTTCAGTTACAGTCAAAGCTCAGGATAATAATGTAGTTGAACAAAGCTCTGAGAAAAAGCAACTGAAAATATCAGGGGAATTAATTACAGATGAAAGGTTCCTGCTCAAAGATAAACATGATTGGGCTTGGAATGAGAACCGTCTCACCTTAAAATTAGATAAGAAAATTACTGACAGATCAAGATTTTATAGTGAGGTCTGGCTGCGTAATATTGGCTTACCCAACCTTACTTCATCGTCTGATTTGTACAATAAAGGGATAGTCGATCCATTCAATTTAGAAATCAGGGAAGCTAATATTCAGTTGTATGGTTTTCTAACAAAAAATCTTGATTTAAAAATCGGTCGTCAGATAATTGTCTGGGGAACGGCAGACAAGATAAATCCAACTGACAATCTTAATCCACTTGATTTGGAGGATGTTCTGGATTTTGGGCGACGTCGGGGTTCTGATGCAATAAATGCGAATTATTATTTCAAAAATAATTTTTCCTTACAGGTTGTTTATATTCCTTTTTTTCGACCTGCCAATTTACCAATAGGATTATTTGCTAATGTATTAAATCCTCCCATGACCTTACCTTCTGGAATGACTCTGAAAAAATTCTCAGATACTTTGAAAATGCCAAAGAATAATCTAAAAGAAAGTTCCACTGCTGGGCTCAGATTTAAGGGTTCTGTTAAAGGGGTTGATTTTTCTTTAAGTTATATGTGGGGTTATGACGGCTTGCCTGCCAATACAAGAAATATATTTATTCCTGTTGATCTGTTAGGTGGAGTAAACATTAATTCCCAGCTTTCTTTCATGCGGACTCATATTATAGGTGTCGATTTTGTTACAAGCATCGCAGGCATTGGATTTTGGGGAGAAGCCGCTGCATTTATACCTGATAAAAAGTTAATAATGATTAACGATTTATCAGCTTTATATCCACTATCTCCAGTACCAGTAACAAAAGATACCACTATTATAGACAAGCCATATATTAAATTCATCGTTGGCGGTGATTACAACTTTAAAGACGGATCATATCTCAACTTTCAATATCTCCACGGTTTCTTCCATGAAAAAGGAAAAAATAATCTGAATGATTATTTTTTCATGTGCTATGAAAAGAAATTCTTCAACGATAAGTTGAAAATTGCACCGCTCGGAGGTGCATTTATTGTAACTGACTGGAGTAAGATTAAAAACAATTATGCCATTGCATATATACCCCAGGTTTCATATTTTGCCACCGATGATATTGAATTGACGCTTTCAGCAGCAATTTTTGACGGTAAAGGAGACAACCTGTTTATAAATCTGAAAGACTATGATATGTTCATGTTTAAATTGAAATATATTTTTTGATCATAATTTGATATATGAAACTAAGTGTATGACAAAAATTTACAACTGTTGTAAACAGTATAGGTACTGCTATTCTAAATAATTTAATATCAAGGTTCTATCATAATAAAAGAAGCTGCAATTATTTACAATAACATTGTATGTATATAGAGACAGTTGCTGAATTGAGTAAAGGGAAAAACATTATTGTTATGCTACCTTATTTATCCGTAGGAACATGTTCAGCCTTTTTCCGGCTGCACCTCTGTTAATATCTGCAAAGTGTTTTTCTGTCCTTGCATGATGCGGTAATTCAAAAAATTTTAAGCGAAGATGAGCGAGACCTTCTTGCAGAGATTTGCCGGATTTTATTCCCTCAAGTAAAATATCCTCCATATTGTGATGTGTCGTATATATATTTCTTAGTCCTGTGATGAAATATCTGCAATCGGTTCCGTTGAAGGTCCTGTATACAAACTTATTAAACCTTTCTAAATCTTTTTCACCTGATGAAATAATGAATTCATAAGGTTCATTATACATCAGATCAACCAGGCAGCGGGCGCTTTTTAGTATCAGGTCACGGCGACCCCAGGCAATGGACGCTGAAAGAAATCCAGATATTTCCCTGTCACGTCTTTCTGTAAATAAATGTGGAACTGAAACAGGGTCGCATTCAATAAATGAGGGATTGTTATACTGAAGATATTTCTGCTCAAGAAAGAATTTCATTTCATCGGCAGGAATGTCGTTATATGCCTTTCTATGACTCATTTATAATAAGTCCGTCCTTGATCTGTAAAATGCGATCCGACATATTTGCCAGCTGCCTGTCATGAGTTACAATGAGGATTGTTTGTCCTAAGGTATCACGGAGCCTGAAAAATAGTTTATGTAATTCGTTTTTATTTTCCGAATCAAGATTTCCGGAAGGTTCGTCAGCCAGTATGACTGAGGGATTGTTGACCAGAGCGCGTGCTACAGCTACACGCTGCTGTTCTCCGCCGCTTAGTTCAGAAGGTTTATGTTCAAGTCTGTCAGCCAGATTCAGAAAACTCAACAGTTCTGCGGCTTTTATTTCTGCCTCTGTTTTACTTTTACCTGCAATGTATGCGGGGATACAAACATTTTCAAGCGCTGTGAATTCCGGGAGAAGCTGGTGAAACTGAAAAACAAACCCGATATTGTTATTTCTGAATGAGGCTAGTGTCCGGCCCTTTAAGTGGCTAATATCTGAGCCGTTGTATAATATTTTACCGCTGTCAGGTTTGTCAAGGGTGCCAATTATCTGCAGTAATGTTGTTTTCCCGGCACCGCTTGCGCCTACAATTGCAACAACTTCTTTATCCTTAACCTCAATATCTATCCCTTTCAGGACCTTCAGGTCGCCGTATGACTTGGTTATGCCTGTTGTATTGATCATTATGTATCCTGAGCGGTGCGCTCTGAACCAGTGTCCAGGTCTTTTTCGATCTCTTCTGACACTTCATTCACATCTTTCCTGATATTATCCGCAACCTCATCCATATCTTTCCGGATATTCTCCGACACCTCATTAATGTCATTATTTATATCGGAAGCAACCTCATTCACTTCTTTTGTCAGGTTTTCCGAAAAATCTGTTACATCTTTTGAAATCGTCTGTGTAACATCATTTATATCCTTCCTTATTTCTTTTGTACTTTCTTCAAATTCCCGTTTGATATCGTCTGTTGCCTTTTTGAATTCGCGCATACTTTTCCCGAATCCTTTTGCCAGGTCAGGAAGCTTTTCAGCTCCAAACAGAATAAGGACAACAATAATGATAACAAATATCTCCTGTCCGCTCATTAATCCTGCATATCTGATTTTAAAATACAAAGTTAAAAAAAATGGTTATAATACGATACAAATATTTACTGCCGAAAAAAATACAGGGACATTGCAAACAACGTCCCTGCTAAACAGAATATCAAATATTTATATATTAAAATCTATGCTTTCAGCCCCTTCTTTGAGGAAGTATCGTAAACAACGGTTGTTGCAACGAATATTGAAGAATATGTTCCGACTATTATCCCGATGATCATTGCGAAAAGAAATCCTCTGATAGTGGCTCCCCCGAAGAAGAACATTGCTGACAGAACAAGAATAGAGGTTATACTTGTATTGACCGTACGGCTCAGGGTGTCATTCAATGCCATATTCAGTACTTCATTTGTTGGACGTTTCCGGTGAAGCGGCAAAAATTCCCTTATTCTGTCGAATACCACAACAGTATCGTTTACTGAATATCCGATAACTGTCAGGATAGCGGCAATAAATGACTGGTTTATTTCCATGGAGAAAGGCAGTATACCCCACAGCAGTGAATAAATACCGATAACAATTAAAACATCATGTGCAACTGCAGCTAAAGCACCTAATCCGTACTGCCAGTTTCTGAAGCGTATGAATATATAGAAGAACATTATTAAAAATGCTATCGACACTGCCCAGACTGCTTTATTCCTGATATCACTTGCAACTGTCGGACCAATAGTTTCGGAGCTCACTCTATAGTCCGAAAGAAATTCTTCTTTAGTGACATCAGGATCCAACATATCCTTAAGTCCTTCATAAAGAGTCGTTTCAACCTCATCATCAGCTCCGGTTTCATCAATCTTATATTTGGTGGTGATCCTTACCTGATTGTCACTTCCAAAGGTTACGACCTGGGGTGCCCCATCAAATTTTTCGGTGAGATGCTGTGCAACATCCGATGTTGATACAGTGTTCTTAAATCTCACAACATATGTTCTGCCACCGGTAAAATCTATACCCTGGCTCAATCCCCTGATAGAAAGAGATACTATGCCAATGATTATTATAATTAAAGAGATCGCGTAAAATATTTTCCTTTTACCCAGGAAATCGACATGAATATTTTTCAGGAAATTTTCTGTGATTTTTATTGAGAAGGTTAATTTGGCATTTCTTTTCAGGCGCCATTCATAAATAAGACGGGTTATAAATATTGAAGAGAAAAGTGAAGTAAATATCCCTATTACCAGTGTGGTAGCAAATCCCTTTATCGGGCCAGTTCCGAAAACATAAAGTACAATACCTGTAAGCAGGGTGGTGATATTTGAGTCGAGAATTGCGGAGAGGGCTCCTTTATAGCCATCGGCAATAGCAAGTTTTATGCCCTTTCCTGCTCTAAGTTCCTCACGGATTCGTTCATAAATAAGTACGTTGGCATCCACTGCCATACCCATAGTGAGGACTATACCGGCGATACCAGGAAGAGTAAGTACAGCGCCAAGGGAGGCAGATACGCCAAAAATAAGGAAAACGTTGGCAAAGAGTGCTAAATCGGCAATACTTCCCGCACTGCGGCTGTAATAAAAGATCATATAAACCAGCACCATTATAAATGCTATGATGAACGAGATCATACCTGCATTAATTGCCTCCTTACCCAGTGTAGGACCAATGATCGTATCTGAAATAATTCTTGCAGGAGCGGGCAGCTTACCTGATTTCAAAATATTGGCGAGGTCATCAGCTTCTTCTATAGTAAAATCACCCGTTATTTCAGTACTGCCTCCGGTAATTTCATTCTGCACCCTGGGGTAAGAACGTACATAGCCGTCAAGTACCACCGCGATACAGCGATTAATATTCTCCCTTGTCATCCTCTGCCAGGTTTTGGCTCCTTCGGCATTCATTGAGAAATCAACTTTGACTTCTGATCCGGTAATCCCTGAAGATGGTCTGGCGCCGGTGATCACGTCACCACTAAGGGGCGGGCGGCCATCACGGGTCGTAATCTTGATTGCGTGTAGTTCGTAATGTGTTTGTGACTCGTCATATTTATAAGGATTTTGGCTCCACAAGAATCTCACATCGCGGGGAAAGAGTGCCCTTATCTGGCTCATATTCAGGTAGCTGTTAATTTTCGCAGTATCTTTTCCGCTTGCCAGTCCTACCATACTGGATGGTAATGCCTCTCCCTGGGCGGTTACACGTGGATTCAGAATTCCAAATAACGGATTCTGTAATGTAAATTCCTCAATTGTTGTTGCAGCAGTCGACTGCATGGTATCCTGTTCTATAAGATCGAGCAGGGATTGGTCTTCTTTCTTTGTTGTATCAGCGGCAACAACCTCTTCAACAGGTTGTTCTTCAGCTGTTTCAATTTTTTGTCGGCTGTCAAGGATCTCTTTCAGCAGACTATTTGCCTGCGAAAGATAACCTATTATCTCACCATTTTCATAGGTCTCCCAGAATTCAAGGTTAGCGGTCCCCTGCAGCAGCTCACGGACCCTCTGCGGGTCTGTCTGGCCGGGAAGCTCAATAAGGATCTGTCCTTTAGTAGCCAGTTGGGTTATATTAGGCTGCACTACTCCAAAACGATCGATCCTGGCTCTCAGAATATTAAATGCGTTAGAGATGGCAGCGGAAACCTCTTCGTCAAGAACTGCAAGTACATCCTCGTTTGTTGAATTGAAGTTGATCCTGTCCCTGAGGTCAACTGTACCGAATATTGCTGCCAGTTTTGCATTAGGATCAATCTCCTGAAAGGCCCTTCCAAAGAGTGTAAGAAAATCTAGCTGGCTTTCCTTCTGATATTGCTTTGCCCTGGAAAGAGCTTCTGCGAAAGTTTTGTCAGTGCTGTAGTTAGATAGAGCCTTAAGAATGTCTTCAACAGAAACTTCAAGGATTACATTCATCCCCCCTTTAAGATCAAGACCAAGGTTGAGTTCTCTCTGTTGACACTCCTTGAAGGTGTAACCCAGAAAGCTCCATTCCTCTTTTGTAAGTGTCGAGATTGAATCTATGTACTGATTCTGCCTGACCAGACTGCCCTGAGCATATTCCTTTGCTTCTTTCTTTACTGTACTGGTTGCTATTGTGAAGGAAAGCTGGTATACAGATACCAGTGCCAATGCAACTGCCAAAATGATAATGACTGCTTTGTTTTGCATTATATCTCTTTTGAATTATTCAGTAACTTGATTATTGAGGCGCAAATATATTAATTTTTTACATAAAAAAAGGCTGAATATTCAATATCCAGCCTTGCCATAGAAATTATATATCTCCTAATCAAGGAGTATCTCGTAGTCTGTTCCGAGCTGCTTTCCGTTCAGAAAATCATAAAGTGCCAGTTTCCTTATATTAAAGAAATAATTCCAGTAGTTCTGCAGTGCCATCACATATGCTCTTCTGTTCTCATCTTTTTTTGTATCGGCATTATTCAGTTCGAGTACAGTTATTTTTCCAATAAGGAATCTCTGTTTTGTAACCTCGTACATTTTTGCAGCTACAGTATCCGATTTTGCGGCAATAGCAACCTGTTCGGACTGGAGGTTAAATTGTTCAACATCGAGATAGAGGTTCTGATCAAAATCAATAAGTGTCTGCTCTGCCTGCACCTGGGCCAGCTGAAGGCTCGACTGTGCCATCCTGTATCTGCCTTGGCCCAGTCCCCAGTCCAGTATTGGTAAAGTTATCCCGATTCTGACAGTCTGCTGCTGATTGGATTGTTCATATGCTTTGGTAAAAACGGGATCCTGGTCCCTCATACCAAATGAAGCAGTAAGATTTGCATTAAGACCTTTTTCAGCCTTTGCCTGAGCAACATTGCTCTGTGCAGTAAGAAGGGTAAGTTGCTGATCAAGTATTTCAGGATTATTTGTATGAGCAAGTTCACGGACCTCTTCAACGTCAACCTGCAGTTCAGGGATTTCATTGGGAAGAATAAGTTCTATCCTTACATTCTCATTGAATCCGAGAAAGGACCTGAGTCGTATTTCCCTGTCTCTCAGATTCATCTCAGCCTGTTTTCTTGATGTCTCTGAATTAAGCCAGGAGAGCTGCATCTGAAGAAGTTCATCTTCTGCAATAGTACCCAGATTAAAACGCCCCTGTGCCATTCTCCATAAAGTATCGGCGTTCAGATAGTTCATTTCCGCAATCTGCTTGTTTATCTGGGCAAGAGCAAGGGAAAAGAATATCTGGACAGCCTGAATATGAACATCTTCCATGTTTCCCAGATAGGTTTTTTTTGCAGACTCATATTTCAATGGTTCTGTTTTCTTCTGCCATTTGAGCTCATTGTACCTGAAAATAGGCTGAACCAGCCTGATACTTACAGGTGCAGTGATATAGTTATTTTCATTTGACTCAAAATCATTTTCCAGTGTAAGATCTGACTGTAATGAGATAGAACCACCTGTCAGCCCTATATTTTGAGTCAGAGACAGAGAACCTATTGTTTGTAGAATATTAGTGGAAACATAATCATACTGGTTTGTCACCGCATTCCATACCCTGCTGTATGCTGTACTGTAATCGGGTGTGGATCCTGAAAGGGTCAGTGAAGGCCGGTATTGTGCAACAAATGTTCTGTATTGCCAGTAGCTTGCCCTGAACCTGTGTTTCGCTATCAATGCATAGGGAGATTGTTCTTCAGCAAGCTGGATTACCTGATCAAATGTAAGCCTTTTCAATTCCTGAGCAGAAGCTCTCTGCACCGGTAAAAGGTATAATGTGATAATCGAAAGTAATAGTAATTTCTTCATTATTAATATTTTATTCATATCTTAACGATTCTATAGGATCTTTTTCTGATGCACGTTTTGCCGGAGAATAGCCAAAAACCACACCTACAGCCGCTGATACTCCAAAAGCAACAAAAACGGAGAAGAATGAGACAATAGTCATAATTCCGGCGATCTGCTCAATAAGCTTGGCCATGATAACCCCCAGAAATATACCAATAAAACCTCCGATCACACTTATCAGTACTGCCTCAGAAAGGAACTGTACAATTATATCCATTTTTTTAGCACCTATGGCCATTCTTGTTCCTATCTCCTTTATTCTTTCCATAACTGAAGCGAACATGATATTCATGATACCAATCCCTCCTACGATAAGTGATATACTTGCAATAGCGCCGAGAACAATGTTGAAGATATCCTTTGTTCTCTGCTGCTGCTTAAGGAGTAATTCAGGCACCGTAATTTCAAAATCCTTTACACTCGAATGACGGCGTGTAAGCATACGGCTCAATATCTCCGTTGTCGGGTTGATCTGCTCGGTTTCAGTAACCTGAACAACGATTCTGTCAAGCTGATTATAGTTGGTTTCAGCTTCTGTGCTTGCATCGGAGCTGCTTACAATAATCCTTCCCATCATGCCTCCACCCGGACCACCCATAACCATTACATTTGAGGAAGCTTCCGATGCCAGTTTGGTGTTCACAAGCGCCCTGTTCTGATATCTAAGAAGCATTGTCTGTATCGGGATATAAATATTATCATTATAAACATTAACTCCCTTTTCTTCAAAACCTGTAAGGCTTACGGTTGTTTTCTGAAGGACTCCTATCACCTTGAGCCAAATACCGTTAAACTTTAAATATTGCCCTATCGGATCAACCTGGCTGAAAAATTTCGCCCTGATATTGGCCCCTATTATACAGACCTGTATCCCATTTTCTTCCTGGTAGTAGTTAAAGAAGGCTCCTGAAGTCAGTGGCAGATTATACAGATGAAAGTAGTCATTTGATACCCCGACCAGCTTGGCGGTATATTTCACGCCGCTCATCATTGCTGTTGAGTTAAATGAGATCTCAGGGCTGATTCTTTTTACCGATGGAATGGTTTCGTGTATGGCATCAACATCGAGCATATTAAGGCCTCTCGAAAACTTCTTTGTCTGCTTCTCTCCTTCATCACCTGATGAGCTTTGTTCCTGGACTATCGGATTTATGAGAATGTTGTTAACACCAACCATTTTCATCTGTTCCATGATCTCCTGTTTTGCTCCCTTGCCTATTGCAAGCATAGCAATAACGGCAGCAACTCCGAAAATGATACCGAGAGCCGTAAGCATTGATTTCAGCTTGTTGGATACTATTGATTCAACAGCTATCTCTATATCGTGGAAATATCTTAATATAAATCTGAACATTGTATTTCCTGTTTAAATATCCGTTTAATGTGGTTTGTTGTTTTACCTTTAATTTTGCCGGCCTCCCGGGGGCGGGTCTCCCGGGTTTTGAGAACGACGAATCACAACAGAGTCTCTTTGTCCACCCTGGGGCATATCGCGGCGCATTTGCATAAAACGCCTCATCGCAGCGGTATCCATGTTTCTACCGCCCTGCCCCGGTGGCGTGTTACCTCTCATATTCTGAAACTGTTGCATCATTTCCGGTGTTATATCCATTGTTCCGCCCCTGCCTCCAAATCCTCTTTGAGTCTCCTGGTTTTCTCTCTTCTCAGCTTCTCTTTTCTCTTTTTCTTTTTGCTTTATAACATCTATCAGTTCAACTCCTGCCAGCTTTGTAAATTTTTCAGGTTCTTCAGGAGTATTAAGATATATCTTCGTGCCGAGCTTAATCCCCTGCTCAACAATCACACTATTTTCATTTGATTCCCCAAGGACAACGATCTGTTTTGTGCCATTCTTGAGATAAACAAAAGGTATACTGTCTGAACCTGTCATAACGCTCTCAAGAGGGATATAGGTCACATCGGGTATACTTTTGGTGATGATCTTATTTCCTGTTGTCATTGATGGCTTTAGTATCAGGTCAGTGCCATCGAGTTTGATTACGACTTCGAAAACCTTGGCATCAGTATTTGGAAGCTGTTCGCCTATGTTGGCAACGCTTATCACTGTACCGGAATATAGTTTATCAGGAAATGCATCTACCATAATATCAACTATTTGACCTTCTTTAACTTTACTTACGTCAATCTCATTCACATAAGTTTTTGATATCATGCTTGTCATATCAGGGAGAGTGGCGACAACGTTATCCCAGGGGCTTATTGATGATCCTACTTTTCTTTTGGATCCCGACCTGTCTCTATAATAAATCACCATTCCTGAAGAGGGTGCGGTAATCACAAATTTTGAAAGGACCGTCTGCAGATCAGCAACTCTCTGGCGCTGTTCTGTCAGTTGGATTTGAATGGTCCGCATATCGGAACGGGCCTGTTCGACTTTCAGCTCATAGCCTCTGATAGATTGTTCAAGAGAACGTTTAGACTTATCAAGAGATATTTCGGCCTGGCGTATAGTAGTAGGAGGTTCATATTTCGACTCCTGAAGAGTGATTCCTGCCTCTTCAACAGCAAACCGCAGGTTTTTTATGTTATCCCGAAGGTTACTGAGTGAAACTGCTGTATCAAGTATCTTGACCTCCAGATTGGTTTCGTAAGTATCCAGTCTCTCCAGTTCATCTTTTAAAGTGTTGTCAAAAGAGGTTCTGTCAAGAGTAGCTACATAATCACCTCCTTTCACTTCAGTACCCTCAGGTACAAGGTCTGTGATCTTAATGTCCATTGCCCTGATGCGCCTGCTTTGTGCAAAATCAGGTCCTGTTATATCAGTAGAATTCTCAGCCTGCAACTCCCCTGTGGTTATTACTATGATATCAAACTGACCTCTTTGTGCTTCTACATAAAGATTTTCAAGTTCCTTCTTTGAGGCAAGCTTATTGATCAAAACAACAACAATAATTGCTATAACTGCAACAATCGCTGTAATGATGAGTGTTTTCTTCATGATATGATTTACTTAAATAAAATTTCAAATAATTGCCACAAAAGTATTAAAACGGCATTCTAAATGATTTTACATTAACAATATTTAACACCATTTTGTAAAATGCTTTACCACTAAAGACACACTTCAACCAAATTTTATTCCATACCCTTGTAGAAAATGAAAGAGTTTTAGAGTTTATTAACAATTAAAATAATCTTCTCGGCAAACTCTTCGGCCTCCTGAATTGTATTACCTTCGGCATATATCCTCATTATTGGCTCAGTGTTCGATTTACGTAATTGTATCCACCCCGACGATAATTCTATTTTCAGGCCATCCTTCTCATCAATCTTACTGTTATGGAACTCTTTTCTGACAGCATTCATAATTACATTAAAGTCGGTTTCCGGATCAAGAGCCAATTTTTTCTTTGCAATAATATAATCGGGATATTGTCTGCGTAGTTCAGAGCACTTCATCCTGCTTTTTGCCAGGTGTGTCAGAAAGAGAGCGATACCTGCAAGTGCATCGCGCCCATAATGAAATTCAGGGTAAATAACACCTCCGTTTCCTTCTCCCCCGATGACAGCATTTCGCCTTTTCATCTCTGCAACCACATTTACCTCCCCCACCGGTGAAGAAAAATAAGAACAGCCATGTTTTTCCGTCACATCCTTTAATGCTCTTGTTGATGACATATTCGAGACAGTGTTTCCGGGAGTGTGCTGCAGGACATAATCGGATACTGCAACAAGCGTATATTCCTCACCAAACATTGTTCCATCCTCACTTATCACTGCCAGCCTGTCTACATCCGGATCAACTGCAAAACCAATGTCAGCATTTTCTCTCGCAACAAGGTCAGATATCTCCTTAAGATTCTCCGGAAGGGGTTCCGGGGTATGTGCAAATTTCCCATCGGGAACCATATTAAGCCCTATAACCTTTTTAACGCCCAGGGAGGTCAATAACGCAGGTAATACTATTACGCCAACAGAATTAATACAATCGACGGCCACAGTTAATTCTGCATTTCTTATTGCGTCAGTATCTACCAGATCAAGTTTAAGTATCTCGTCAATATGTTTCTGCCTCCATGTATTGTCACTGCCAAGAGAGCCTTCATAATCCGGAGTTGCAAATTCAAATCGTTCTTCATCCGCCAGTATCAGTAATTTTCCACCGTCAGCAGCCGAAAGGAATTCTCCCTTTTCGTTTAAAAGTTTAAGTGCATTCCACTGTTCGGGATTATGACTGGCTGTTACTATTATGCCACCCTGGGCTCCTGTTCCCGTAACAGCTATTTCGACCGTTGGGGTTGTTGCCATGCCAAGGTCGGTAACATTGATCGCCATACTGCGTAATGTGGTTATTACCAGACTGCTGACCATAGCTCCTGATCTGCGGGCATCCCTGCCAATGATAATTGTAACCGGTTTTCCTGTATACCTCTGTTTTACCCACGTACCATAAGCAGCAGTGAACTTAACAATATCAATCGGAGTCAGATTTTCGCCCGGTATTCCCCCGACGGTCCCCCTTATGCCGGAAATTGATTTTATTATTGTCATGCTCTTCTTTTTCAGAACAACAAAGGTGCAAAAAATTCATTAAATCATAAATTGACAAATAATTGTACCTTTGCAGCCTGATAAAATGGTGAAATGAACCGCGGCAGGAAAGGGGGAAAATCCTTCGCAAAACCCGAAGGAAAACAGGTAAAAGGAGGGTCCGAACAGATAAGGCTCAACAGGTTTATTGCAAACAGCGGGCTTTGTTCCCGCCGTGAAGCTGATGAGATTATTCTTAAGGGACACATTTCCGTTAACGGGAAAAATATCACTGACTTTGGAACAAAGGTCAGCCATAATGATGATGTAAGATATAAAGGCAAAAAATTATCAGCAGAGAAGAAGGTATATATTCTTATGAATAAGCCCAAAGGTTATGTTACAACTGTTGAGGATCCTCATGCTGAACTTACCGTTCTTGATCTGCTTGGAGATTCCTGCCCTGAGAGAGTCTATCCTGTGGGCAGGCTGGATAAGGCTACTACCGGTGTTCTTCTCCTCACCAACGACGGAGATCTGACCAGTAAACTCACTCACCCAAAATATAACAGGAAGAAAATCTATCATATCTTTCTTGACAAACAGGTTCAGAAAAATGACCTGTTCCGGCTAACAGAAGGGATAGATCTTGAGGGTGAGCTTGTCATAGCTGATGCAGTGTCCTATGCTGATCCTGAAGACAGGAGTCAGATCGGGATAGAGCTTCATTCAGGGCAGAACAGAGTGGTAAGAAGAATGTTTGAATCGCTTGGATATAAGGTTAAAAAACTCGACAGGGTATATTTCGCCGGTCTGACAAAAAAGAACCTGCCGCGTGGAAAATGGAGATTTCTCACCGTGAAAGAGATTAATATGATTAAACGCGGCATTTTTTAATTAATATCAATGAATCACAGGACAGGTTTTGTTAATATATTTGGTAATCCCAATGTCGGTAAATCTACTATCATGAATGCTCTTGTGGGAGAGAAGCTTTCAATAATAACATCGAAAGCCCAGACCACCCGCCACCGTATTATAGGCATAGTCAATGGAGATGATTTCCAGATTGTATATTCTGATACACCGGGAATACTGAAGCCGCAGTATAAGCTCCAGGCGGCAATGATGAGCTTTGTGAAAACTGCCCTGGCCGATGCCGATGTGATCCTTTATGTTACAGATGTTAAGGAGAATCCCTGCGCAGAAAAAGAATACACAGCAAAAATCAGGGAGTCGGGGATACCTATTATAACTGTCATAAATAAAATAGACCTTTCAAACCAGGAAGAGCTTGAAAGGATCACCGATTTATGGATTGAGATCTTCCCGGATTCGCCGGTAATACCTGTTTCAGCAATCAACAAATTCAACCTGGATATACTTTTAAAAGCAGTTATCAGCAAACTGCCGGAAGGAGAGCCTTTTTTCCCGAAAGACCAGCTCACAGATAAATACGAGCGTTTCTTTGCATCAGAGATCCTGCGGGAAAAAATCCTGCTGAATTATAAGAAAGAGATCCCCTATTCCGTTGAGATAGAAATAGAAAGCTTTAAGGAGGAGGAGGATATCATACGGATCAGGGCGCTGATCCATGTTGTCCGTGAAAGCCAGAAAGGAATTCTGATAGGCCACAAGGGAACAATGCTTAAAAAAGTAGGTACGGAAGCAAGACATGACATGGAGGGCTTCTTTGGCAAAAAGATATATCTCGAGCTGTTTGTAAAGGTTACAAAAGACTGGAGGGATAAGCCTTCAATGTTAAAAAGATTCGGATACCGATAATCTGACAATAATAAAGATGAGCAGGATAGTCGCAATAATAGGCAGGCCCAATGTTGGAAAATCAACATTGTTCAACAGACTTATCGAATCAAGGGAAGCTATCGTGGATGAGATGAGCGGTGTAACACGCGATCGCAACTATGGCATCTGTAACTGGAATGGTATCGATTTCTCAGTAATTGATACCGGTGGTTATGTTGAGAATTCTGATGATATTTTTGAGGAGGAGATAAACAAGCAGGTTCTTTTTGCAATTGAAGAATCTGACCTTATAATGTTCATGGTAGATGTAACAACCGGTATTCATGAACTCGACATCTCGGTTGCCGGCCTCTTAAGAAAATCAGGAAAAAAGGTTTTACTGATTGTAAATAAGGTTGATAATACAGAACGGCTCCTTGAGGCAAGTGAGTTTTATAATCTTGGTCTTGGTGATTATTTCCCGATAAGTTCTATTAACGGCAGCGGTACGGGCGATCTTCTTGATGCTGCTGTAAAAGAACTAAGAGAAGAGATTCCTGAAACTATGTATAAACTGCCCCGTATAGCTATTGTGGGACGTCCCAATGTGGGTAAATCATCACTCATTAACTCTTTTCTGGGGGAAGAAAGGAACATAGTTACTCCGGTTGCGGGAACAACCCGCGATTCAACTTTTACGAGGTATAATAAATATAATCATAACTTTTTCCTGGTTGATACAGCAGGCTTAAGAAAAAAATCGAAGGTAAGTGAGAATATCGAGTTTTATTCGGTCATGAGAGCTATCAGGGCAATAGAAAATTCAGATATCTGCCTTCTCATGATTGACGCTGAAAGAGGACTTGAAGCCCAGGATATTAACATAATGTCGCTCATCCTAAAAAACAATAAGGGATTGGTCTTACTTGTAAACAAGTGGGATCTCATTGAAAAAGAAAGTAATACGGCAAAATTATTCGAAAAGAGAATAAGAGAAAAAACAGCTCCCTTCACTGATTATCATATTCTTTTCATTTCAGCGATAAACAAGCAGAGAATCCACAAGGTGCTTGAAGTTATCGCAAGCGTTAACAGTAACCTGAAAAGAAAGATCCCCACTCCGGAGCTTAATGAAATCATGTTAGAAATAATAAGGAATAATCCTCCTCCTTCGCTGAAGGGCAAACATGTTAAAATAAAATATGTAACTCAGCTTCCATCTGCCGTTCCCGCCTTCGCCTTTTTCTGCAACCTGCCACAGTATGTAAAAGAATCCTACAGACGGTTTATTGAAAACAGGTTAAGAGAGCGTTTTGAATTTACAGGGATACCTTTAAAAGTATATTTCAGAAAAAAATGAACATATTTGGTGTGGTTTTTGTGCACAAACAGATTATTACCGCGAAAAGAATGAGAGCGATCAGGTATCTTTTAATAATATTTATTGCCGCCATTTACGGATCATGCACAAAGATTCAGCAACTGCCGCCTGAACCATATATTGAATTTAACAATTTTACTGTTTTCGACACAACGGATATCCTGGGCAATAACTGTAAAGGAGGAAGGCTTAGGTTTTATTTTGAGGATGGAGACGGAAACGTGGGTCTCGAATCGCCTGAAGCAACTGAAGGTGATACTACAGACCTGTTTTTTACTATGTTCAGGAAAATAGACGGCATAATGGAGCAGGTAGAAGATGATGATCCGATGAAACCCTCACCTTACCGGATACCCTATATGGAAAGAGAGGGTCAAAACAAGATCCTGAAAGGAACAATATATATCACTTTCATTTACTTGTTTTATGTTCCTGAGGACAATGACACGATCAGGTATGATTTTTATCTCAAGGATAGGGCCGATAATCCCAGCAACACGGTATTAACAAACGATATTCCGCTTTCATTCAACGGAATATATTAAACATTTTTGATTTACATCCTCAGACCTATCAGCAGAATATCATCAACCTGTTCATGCGTTCCTTTCCATTGGTCATAGAACTTTGTAATCACCTCTTTCTGACCATCCATAGGCAGATCATTAACATCCTCAATAAGCTTCTTGAGCCTTGCAATTTTCATCTTTTTGCCGTCAGCTCCACCAAACTGGTCGGGAAGACCATCTGAAAACATATAGATCGCATCTCCCTCGTTGAGATAATACTCCTGGTCATCATAATATTTCTCAATCACTGATTCTCCGCCTACTGATGACCTGTTACCTTTGATATAATATGATTCTCCTCCCATAACAATGATCACAGGACGCATTGCAGATGCGAACCTTATATGCCTCTTGCCCGGGTTTATCTCACAGATTACCAGGTCCATTCCATCATTGGATACACCCAGTTCAAGGTTCCTGTTAAGTGTTGAAAATATCTGTTTGTCAAGCATGGTAAGCACCTCTGAAGGTTTTGAAATACGCTGCCGTGAAACGATATCCTGGAGAAGGGTTGATCCTATCATTGACATGAAGGCACCCGGCACACCATGACCTGTGGAGTCGGCACAAACAAGGATATGCCTCTCATCATCCAGTTTGTCGAACCAGTAAAAATCACCGCTTACAATATCACGGGGACGGAAGAAGATAAATGCATCTTTAAATGATTCTTTCAGATTGTTAAAATCAGGTAGTATACTTGTCTGAATTCTCTTTGCATAGTTTATACTGTCAGTTATTTCAATATTCTGGATCTCGATCTCAGTCTTCTGCTTCCTCACCACACTTGTTCTTGCCTCAAGCTCCTTCTCGAGATAAGCCTGGGTCTTCTTCTGGGTTTTTTCTCTTTCCTTTATAATCAGGATGATAATACCTGTTATTAAAGCCATGGATGACAGTATGAACCATAAGGTTCTCCAGAATGGTTTTTTAATGATAATATCAAAAGTCACGGGTGTATCCTGTGTTAATCCGCTTTCGTTCATTGATATCAGATTGAACTGGTAGCGGCCATCACTAAGTGAATACTGCACTTCACGCTCCGTTGTGACTTTCGACCAGTCATCATCATAATTAACCAGCAATGTCTGGTAATAGACCTTGTCGGGATCACTGAAATTAATGCCGACATAGTTGACCTGCACACTATATCTCTTGCTGTAAGGAAGAGTAAATGACCGCTGAACCGGATACCTTTCCTCATTTATCATTATGTAATTAATGTTATTCAGTGGAGCCGTATTTATCCTCCTGTCCCTTGATCTGTCGTATACTATCAATCCCTGGGTTGTTCCTATGAGAACCTTGCCGTCAGAGGACTCGTACATTCCATCAGAATTACATATACCACCTTTGGCAAATTCAGTTCCATAGGTTCTCATTATCTTGTTGTTGCGGTTGTATCTTGAAAATCCTCTCTCATGTCCTACCCATATCCTGTTTGCTGAATCAGCCAGTATGCTGTAACAGTAGTTCGACATCAGCATATCAGATCGTGAAATTGATTTTATTGAATCACCGATAAATTCAAAAATCCCGTTCCCTTTTGTTGCCATCCAAATGTTCCCGTCCATAGTCTGACAAAATGATGATATCTCATTCATTGTTGTACCGAATAAAATTGCTCCTTCTGAGCTTATTCCTGTTTCAGGATCGATAAGATACAACCTGTCCGATTTGGTTGCTATTGCCGCATTACCGTCCCTGGTAAGGTAGATCTGGTTAATATTGTTATGGGACAATCCGTTACTAATAGTATACCTGCTTTTAACCGTCCCTGTACTCTTGTTAAGAATAATAACCCCATTAAGAGTTCCCAGCCAGACATATTTTTTATCAACGAGAATATCTTTTACATAATCCTCTCCTGAATCGCCTGAACGGTAAAATTGTCTTATTGTACCGTCGGCATTTTTTACAAAAAGACCTTCTCCCTTTGTACCGGCCCAGATATTGCCATCATTATCAACAAAATATGATGAGATTTCATTTTTGCCGGTTCGCTGCATCATATTGACAAATGATTTTGTCCTGTTATTGTCAAGGTCAAACAGATAGAATCCGGCTGGTGTTCCCAGAAAATAATCCTTACCCAGTTTATTTACATAAATTATATTATTTGTTTCAGGAGTAAGACCCGGGGAATAGAAGCTGAAAGCATAAGAATTGAGCAGAGAAAGTCCGTCACCAAATAACCCGATCCAGAAATTACCTTCAGTATCCTGGAATACTTTCCTGACATTGGTTCCCGGGAGGTCTGAAGTCTTATCGAAGAACACAGCGGATTCTATCGTTTTATAATCCGGTGAAAGATGCATACGCAGCATTCCCGATTCATTGGTAGCAACCCACAGGTAATTATCCGAATCCTCAATGATTGATTGTATGTTCAGATAATCGAGTTCTGTATTGCCGGTGAAACGCGACAGGCTTTTCCTGTTACCGGTTAATTCAAGACGGAATAGTCCATTGCCGCTTGTACCAACCAGATAGGTGTCTTTGTTTTTAAGTTTAAATATCTCAAGAATATTGTAGTAATCGAATCCATCAATTTTATCAAGAAGGGTTATCGATTCATCTTCAAATCTGCATAACTGTATATTTTCCTGTGTACCAATCAATAGGTCCCCTGATTGAGTAAAGCATGCTGAAAAAAGGACTATATTTCTGTCTATATTATAAGTCTTTATTTCATTTGTGTTTACCGGATTTACCCGGCTTATTGACTGACCCTGAGGTATAATATAAATGTATCCGTCAGGTCCCTCAAGCAGGTCGCTTATTGATCTTGTATTTGACAGATCAAGCCCTTTCAGTTCACTACCGACGGAAAAGAATACTGTTCCATCATTACAGCCAAACCATAGGGTACCGTTCCGGTCCTTCAGGCTTGCTGTCGGATAACGTCCTACAGCAGAATCGGGGAATGTGATACCATAAAAACTGAATCCGTCGAACTTTGCCAGTCCGCTGCCAGTACCCACCCACAGATAACCATTGTTATCCTGGTCAATGGTATAGATAAAAGTGTTTGGAATATTACTTTCCGTTCCAAAGTTTTTGAAACTATATGTCTGTCCATGAACCAAGTATGAGAAGAGTAATAAGCACCCTATGGTAATTGATATTTCCCTCTTAGATTTGAATCTCATACCGGTTTTATTTTTATTTAGGCTTTGCTTTTCTGACCTGAATACTTGTCTGATAAACGGGAACTCCTCCAATTGGAGAGCTGAAGAACTGCAGAGCGTCACCTCTCTGGTTTTCAAGTGTAACAACTACATTATTGTTTTTAACCAGTTCCCCCTGTCTCTTATGAAACTGAAAATCGAGGGAAGATCCCACTTCTGGGGGTTCAATTGCAATCCTGGATTCAGCCCAGTTATCTTCATTAGAAATAGGTGCATCAATTCCCTGTTTATATCTCGAAACAACAAGAATGTTGCCGTCATTATCCCAGTCGAAATTCCTCAGCCTTATATAGATCACGCCTGTATCGATATACGGGTAGATATGCGCAACGCTTTTAAAATCATTCCACATCCTGAAAGTATATTCATAGGTGAATGCGTTAGCCCCTTCAATCGGTACATTATTCTCCGGTTCGCGGCTTAGGAAATAACGATAAAGGTTGCCATCATCCCCTTTGATTCCTTCGCATACAATTTTAAAAATGTATGAGTTCCATTTAGTGTTGAAATCACCAGATGTCGGGTTGAAAGGTCCAAAGGTAAAATATTTGTTGTCATACCTTGGTTCATCGCCAAAAACCCTGGATGCCAGTAAATTACCTCCTTTATAGTTGAGCCCGTTTTCTAATCCCTTGGATTCCTCATTTCTATCCGGATCGACTCCCTGTCCACCATAGACAGAAAAAAGGCTTCTTGTATTGAAATCACCCTGTATTTCATCATGTTCACCACCGATATCAGGATCAAATATCCTTATATAAAACTGCTGGGTAAAATCTCTCGGTATAGCAAAAAAGAAAACCTGGTAAAAATCATCATCTCCCCATGAAGTTTCACCTTCCTGTCCGAAAGTCACAAGGAATGTAATATTCTCATCTCTGCCCGGCACTTCCTGTCCGTATATTCCCGTCCATTGAAGCAGTCCTGACAGGCTGAGAGACAATATTATCGTATATATCGTTTTTTTCAATTTCATTAAACCGCAAAATTAGTATTTTCAACTTCAGGGCCGGCTTGTTATTGTAATATTTTTACACACACACGCTTCCCTGACAACTCCACCCGGGTCTGGTTCAGTTGATACTATCAGCTGAATATTATAAGTTCCGGGTCTAATATATGCTTTATCAACTTCCTTGCCAATTGCAATTGTCTCATCATCAAAATTCCAGTAATACCTGACGATATCCCACCCGGGCAGGTTTGTACTTTCTGCACTGAACCTCATTCTCTGTCCGGTGGTACCCTGGTCGGGCGATGAAATATACGGCTGTTCAACATCAGTTATTTCCAGGCTGTATGTTTTTTCATTGTACATTACCTCTTTGGTGACAAGGTTTACCACATCAAGCTGTATAAGGTATCTGCCGGGCCCGGAATAGCAGTGCTCGACAATAGACCCGATGCCGCTGGTTCCATCTCCGAATTTCCATTCATACCGGAAAGGTATTGTATCCCATTTGACCGCATTCTCTTCAAGAAATTCATAGCAGTAATTGTTTTCTACCAGAGTATCGCAAGATGCTTTCCGGATAATTGTTGATGAAAACCTGTAAATGTCATCACTCCTCTCCCGGTTTGATGAGAAATAGCCTGTCTGCATGGTTTCATCCGCCACAAATGCAAAATCATCATACTGGGAATTAATAGGTTCCGGCACAATGGAAGGGGTTTCCCAGCTTCCCAGAGTCAGCATTGTGTAGTACACATCCAGTTTCCCCTTTCCCCCCTGTCTGTCTGATGAAAAATATAACCTCCCGGAAGGGTGCATGAAAGGATAATTTTCAGAAGCCGATGAATTGACTTTGGAACCAAGGTTCACCGGTGTGCTCCATTGGTTGTTGACCCATTCACAGTAATAAATATCCGATCCTCCCTGTCCGCCCGGCATGTCGGAAGCAAAAAAGAGATATTTACCATCATCACTTAATGATGGATGACCGATTTCATAAAGTGTGTTATTATAAGGGAAAGGTCGTATCGAAAGAATGTCTGTCCCTGACAGTTCTCCTATAAAGATCCCAAGGTGATTTTTAAAATTCTTTTCCCGTGATATTTTACCTGTTTCCACCTCGCTTGTGAAATAGACTGTTTTATCATCGGGAGAAATACATAAAGGTCCGCTGTTAAAGAGAGTGTTTCTTTCACTGTTTATTTCTTCCGGCTTTCCCCATCGGGAGCTGTCCCTGCGTTCAATAATATAAAGGTTATATAGCCGCCTGCCCTCAAATGTTTTCCGGTCCCTGAAGGCGCTGAAACGCCTGTCGGAGCAAAAAATAATTCCATCCTGTATAATAACCGGCGATATTTCACTGAATTCTCCTGTATTAAACGGCATCCTCGAAACCTTATAAACAGAAGGTTGCTGTGCCCACAGGGTGAATGAAGAAAAGACAAGAGTCAAAAAAATTATATACAGGTATTTCCTCAACATAGGATTAAAAATATCTTGGATTTGCCGCACTTACTTTATATCCGAATTCATATCTTAAAATAAATTCACTTGATCCTTTCGAATAGGTATTCATCCTGCCTGCCGGGTAATCATACGACAAACCGATCATAAGCTGCAGTGTAGGCTGCACCTGTAATAACCCGACAATTACCTCCTCAGAGGTTCTCCATGACACGCCAACCCAAACCAGGTCAGCAATAATAATGTTCCCGTTGATATCAAGCTGGTTAAGCTTTTTCGTTTTCTGTAATGAATAATCGACCAGCACTGATGGCTTAAATTTGAAGGCCTGTGAGAATGTTATCAGACCTCCGGCTGAAAATACTATATCATACTCATTAAAGGAATGATACGCCTGTGTTGATCCCTGGTCAGTCCTTTTATAACTGAGAAAAGAGGGAACTGAGAAACCTGCAAATAACCTCTTGCTGAAATAATAGGCACCGGCGCCTGCATTGGGAAGGATGTAAGGTTTTTCATCAGTTGTAAAGACCGGATCTCCCATATTTGTAAGCAATAAGCCGGTATAATCGGTATTAGACATATCAACACCCGCCTTAAGACCGAATGAGAGCTTTCCATTCCCCACCCTCACATGATAGGCATAAACAGCATAAACATTTGTTGATTTGGTGACACCATACTGCATGAAGTGGGCCTTGAGACCTAGTGCCACCCTGTCGTTTTTCATCGGAGAATGTAATGAAACAGACTGTAGTATCGGTGCCCCCGGTGTTCCCATCCATTGCATCCTGTACGATATAACAGCACTCAGAGCTTCACGCGAACCCGCATAGGCAGGATTTATCATCAGCCCGTTATGAAGATACTGACTGTAGACAGGATAACCCAGGCTTATTCTTGCCGAATCGGGCACAGCCTGCCCCTGTAATCCATCGGGATTAAGAAAACACAATAAAACAAAAATATATTTCAGTCTGCTCATACTTTATCTAACGTAACAATCCGGAATCTTTTCCTCCGGACTATCTTAATATCTTTTAAGAAGAATAAATCCGCTCTTCTTAAATACCTGACCCGGAACTTCTATGGATGTTATCTTAAGCAGGTAATAATAAGTACCTTCAGGCAGATCAATACCTTCAGAATTTTTGCCATCCCAGTTTTTCCATTCTTTGCCATTCCTGTTTGTTGTTGTAAATACCCTGATTCCCGCGCCATTTACTATAGTCAGCTCGGCAATCTGATAAGCGGGAACCGAATCCTGCCCCTGATGTTTTTTACGAAGGTCCAATCCGTTGATAATAAACGCATTATTATAATTCCCCGGATCATTATTAGGAGAAAAACCTTCAGGTATCATAAGATTATAAACAGTCACATCGATCATATCTTCAAGCATACATACACCATTGGTGACAACCCACTTGAAGGTGTTTTTTCCCATTGATATATTCCTGACATTCGTTGAACATAAAGTATCATTATCAAAATCACCGGTACCGGCAATTACGCTCCACTTACCTTTTTCGAATGGCTTTATCTGGCAGGCGCTTACCTGCATTATATAATCGAAAGAGAACAGCGAAGTATCAGAGCCGGCTTCTGCATTATCAATACGGTTATCAAAGATTATTGTTACAGAGTCCTTATCGGTGCATTGCCAGTTAGTCTCTTCCCAGTAAAACTTAAGAGTGTCACCGGCATCTGTAAATGATGAATCTATCTTAATTATCGAACTTGGGTTATTTGCAGAGAACGATTTTACCTCCGGAGGGAAGTACCATGTTCCTGTTCCATCGCTGGGAACAGCTGCAAGGGTATATTCCGGACCGCACACCTCGTCATCAGGACCGGCCTCGGTCACAGGAACCCTGTAGACAACGGCCTTCCTTGTCCCTGTCGGTGATGCGGCGATACAGCCGTTATCATCTTCAACCGATACCAGTGAATAGCTGAATGACGACATGGCAGCTGTTGCTTCAGGTACCCTGCTGATAACCGCATTTGAATTTGAAATATTATCAACCGTGATATCTGTAGAATTCTCACTGTAAACAAGTTTCCAGGGTTGAACACCCGTAAGAGTGACATTTAAAAGCACCTCCGATCCGTTGCATATTGTATCGGTATCCGAAGTTATCTCACCGGTAGGTAACTGGTGTATACCGATCTCCAGTATCTCTGAAGTATCAGCACAACAATCATACGGACCTGAAAGAATGACACGTCTGTATTTTATCGGATCCGTAAGTGCGGGCGGCGAATAGTTCTGCTCATCACCTGTCGTCCCTTCAGCAGCC
>Ga0307420_1000155_pt1 | contig 32469 bp, 23 predicted proteins | sample SalMarWE160240MG_2_FD_202167 | JGI IMG/M metagenome (GOLD analysis project Ga0307420, IMG submission 202167) | Salt marsh sediment microbial communities from the Plum Island Ecosystem LTER, Massachusetts, United States - WE1602-40 | ecosystem: Environmental > Aquatic > Marine > Intertidal zone >... | reverse complement strand
ACCCCAGCATAGCGTGCTGCCGCAGGATTCTCTCCGATCATCCTGGTTCGAAAGCCAAAGGGAGTGTAGCGCAGCACAAAGTACAAGACCACGCCAAGGGTAACCGCCAAGATAAAACCGGCATGCAGGCTTGTTCCCTTCACTAAAATTGGCAGACGTGCACTGGGTAAAATTTGTGGGGACATGGGGTAAAAAGCACCTGCAGCTAGTGGGGTGTCATGCAAAAGGTAACTGACAAAATGGCCGGCCACATAGTCCAGCATGAGGGTTGTACACACTAGATTCACACCCCGATAAGCACAGAGGTAGGCAGGTACAAATATCCAAAGAACACCCCCGACGAATCCCGCCATAACGGCGAGGAGCATGTGAAGCCAGGCAGGCACAGGAAGAGGCATGATTCCCACAATAGTTGCAGCTGTTGCACCTAAATATATTTGTCCCGTTCCCCCGATGTTCCACAAGCCAGCCTTGTATCCGAGACCAACGGCGAACCCCGAGAGAAGAAGAGGTGCGGCTCGTACACCTGTATTTGCCAAGGCAGCAACGTTGCCGAATGCTCCCTGTAACATAGCAACATATGCAACGATTGGATTCGCCCCTCTAGCCCAGATCACCCCGGCTGAAACCAGCAGTGCTAAGGCAATTCCGATGACTGGCCTGGCAAATGAAAGTACGAACCGTTCCCGTCCGGGCAATACAATTCCTTTGCGTTCTTTAATGATTCCTTCGTTCTCTTTCATACGGCAATTCCCGCCACCATTCCTGCAACCTCGCTATGCCCCATCATTAGCTCCCCTATCAAATCAACGTCTGCACTTTCGCCATCCAATTCTCCCATAATCTGACCCTCGAACATGACGATGATGCGGTCACTTAGAGCCATCACCTCGGACAGTTCAGCCGAGATGAAAATCACCGCTGCTCCACGATTTCGCTCTCTCAGTAGTGCCATGTGTACACCTTCTATTGCACCGACGTCGAGGCCCCTGGTGGCTTGAGAGGCAACCACTAGTTTAGGGTTTCCGCTCAACTCGCGAGCTACCACTACTTTCTGCTGATTTCCACCGGATAGGAATCGTACTGGCGCCATGGAATTTGACGTCATGATGTCATACTCCTTGATGAGAGCATTAGCCTCCTGCCGTATCGCGTCCCCTTGCATAATGCCGTGCTGTATGAAAGGAGATTCTGTGAATGTTTTCAAGATCATGTTCTCTGCTACGCCAAATCCGAGAACTAGCCCCGTCTTGACGCGGTCCTCCGGAATGAAGCCTAACAGTGAAGGATCACGTATAACTCCCCTAACAGTCTTACTACATATTTGGATGGTACCCTTGGTAGGTTTACGTAGACCCGCGATGCACTCAGCCAGCTCCTTCTGCCCGTTTCCATCCACTCCTGCCACCCCGACGATTTCTCCGCCGTACACATTCATGCTCAAGTCCCTTAGCGCCCGGATGCCGCGGTCGTCTCGGCAACTGAGGCCATCGACCGCGAGCACGACTTGCTTGGACGTAGAGGGCAGTCGTGGTCGCCTATCCAAGAAGACTTCTCGCCCTACCATCATCCGCGCAAGCTTGGTAGATGTTGCTCCTTGGGGATCCACAGTCCCAACAACGCGACCATCGCGTAGAACAGTAACTCGATTGGCAATTTTTTTCATTTCTCCGAGTTTATGACTGATAAAAATGATTGAACGACCCCTATCAGCTAAACTCCTTATAGTCTCAAAGAGCCGCTCCACCTGAGAAGATACAAGGACGGATGACGGCTCGTCGAATACTAGTATTTGGACATCCCTGAAAAGCAGTTTGAGTATCTCCAGCCACTGCCGGTCTCCCATCGGAAGCTGCCAGATAGGGGTTGAGGGATCGAGGCCAAGACCGTATTCATTGGCCAGATCCTTAAAGCGGGCACGGGCTGAACCGAGATCGAGCAATGGTGGGCGCTTCAAGGGTAGCCCCAGCACGATGTTCTGAAGCACAGTCAGGTTCTCCACCAACATGAAATGCTGGTGGACCATACCAATTCCAAGGTTATTGGCTTGCCGTGGTGAAGCAATCTCAACTTTGTCACCGTTGATAAGAATCTCTCCGCTATCCGGCTGATGAAGGCCATAGAGTATGTTCATCAAGGTGGTCTTGCCTGCACCATTCTCACCCAGTAGGCCGTGAACTTCCCCTTTCTTCACGTCGAAGTCAATATCATCATTTGCCAAGATCCCTGGGAAAGTTTTGGTTATCCCCACCATCCGCAACACGATGTCGGCGCGATCCATCTCCTATACCTCACAAATAAGCCCCGCTCCACCCCGGCGGGTTCCGGGGTGGAGCAAGGGATATGTTGCTACGGTTCCACGTCTATCTCCCCGGACCTCATCTTCTCTAGTGCATCAAGAACCTTCTGTTGCACATCCGGAGGGGTAAAACCTGTTAGGTGGACATCAATCCCACCCGGGGTGTTTACAGTCACGGGAATCGTCTCGCCGGCTATCCCATTTCCACAGGCTAGCGAATAGACCATCGCACCAGGCGATCCCAACGTACTACCTAGGATAGAGTTTGGCCCAAGCGAACTCGAATCCCGGTAGAGGCCAATCGCCCATATGCCCTCATCCTCCGCTGCGGAGATTAGGCCTGCATCAGCGGTATCCAACATGTGCCACAGCACGTCTGCGCCATTGTCAATCAACGCCAGGCCTGCTTCGCGCGCCTTGGCCACATCCGACCAGCTCCCTGTGGCTATGTAATCGACCTCAATATCCTTGCCGCAGGTTTCTATTCCACGTGTATAGCCTTCTACGCCTTCGTCACAACATGGAAGAAGCTCTCCCACTACGTACGCCACGTGGTTTGATTCGGTCATGTTGCAAGCCAAGATACCCGCCAGATAGCCCATCTGACGGAAGCTGAGCCTAGAAGCAACCATGTTGGAAGTCAACGCCTGCCCATCCGTAACGCCAAACTGAATATCCGGATACTCCTTAGCTACTGTCGCAAGCGCGTCCTCGTATTCGCCTCCGTGGCCGATGATTATGTGATATCCTTCTGCGACGTAGTTTCGGATGACCTCAACCTGCTCATCTTGGGCAACTTCTTCGCTATAGCCGATGGCAACGTCGCACTCTTCCTCAGCTTGCTTAAGACCTTCGAAACCGAACTGGTTCCACGACTGATCACTAACGACCCCCGGGACCATTAGAGCAACTTTCGTTTTTTCCTCCTCAATTTTCTGCTCTTCAAAAGGCGCTTCTGTTGCCTTTGGAGCGCACGCTGAAAGTGCCAGTGCGAGCAACATTAGAATGGTAAATAGAATGCTAATGTGCCTATTCATTTTTTTTTCTCCTCCAATTGCTTGTATTGACTTATGATCCTAGCCGATCCGTACACTCAAATGACGATGTGCTCTCCAGCAATAGCCACTCCTTTCGCTCAGGGTTATGCTATACGATATGGGTTATGGCCCCAATTCTCTATGAGCAATTTCCACGAAATTGTGGTCCTGCACAATCTTTAAACGTGCCGGTATTTTCAAACCGGTTCTATATATGACCGGATAAACAGTGGGTCTATCCGGCTTCGCTTCTTGTCACGAGAGTCGATTTCCCAAAGCCCGTCTTCTTTCTTCTGACTTCTCCTAGTTTCCTCCAATCGAGATTAAAGGGATTTCCTTACCCGCGATGCTTGTGAATTAGAATCCTTCCACCTGCTTGGGTAAGTAATCCTCAAGGGTTCCTTCCCGGTAAACATCTGCCGTACAGCAGTGAAGTCCACCCCCAAATGGTGACACTTCATAGAACGGGACTGGAACGACTTCAAAACCATGCGCATCGAGCAACTCCATGACAGGGGTCTCACTGGCTTCAACGCAGACGGTCTTCGGATCGAGTACAAGACAGTTCATGTTCAACCACCAACTACAGAAGTCATATGGCCCTTTCTTCTTAAGAAGCGTTTTTGGGGGTTCCACGAGTTCCCAATCATTCTTCTTAAACAGCTCGAATTCCCTCTCGTCGAGAGGGGGTCGTGTCGGATTGACCAACGCAAAGCCAGGTCGTAGAGGAACTACGGTTGTGTCCAAATGCCACGGCAGGAGTTCCCTGCGGCCTACCTTATGGATTCGATGATTAGGAAAGTGGCGGCGCAACCAGTCAATACCAGAATCATTAGTAACCATTGACTTCTGGACAATAAGATCCTTTCCGAAGCGGACAACATCAGCAGCATCAAACAATGGCTCCTTTTCAGTGATTACCCAATCACCCTTTTCCGCGCGCTCAAACTGCTCTTCTTCACTCATTGAGTCCCATTGCTTCCACCAGTCTTTCTTGTAAGAGTGTTCCGTTAGGCGTGGTTTGGGCGCCGCTTCGAAACGAAAATTTGGATCTTCCTTGAAGTACTGCTCGAACAATGGTCGGTAGCAGATAAACTCAAACCAGCGGCTGTGGTAGGACATAGTGGCTTCCAGAATTTCAGTGCCAACCGTAAGCAGAATATCCCGAACGGGACAACAGCCAAACATCGTCTCTTGTACCCAGTCAGGAGTCTGTACTACCTGACTAAAGTCAATCGGAGTGGGTCGGTCCACTCGAATGCCGCGGCTTTCAAGGATATTAGCGAAATTATCCAACTGTTCATTGGCCTTCTCCTGCATTTCCTCGGGGTAAGGACCGTATTTGCCCAAGGGGAAACCGTCCTCCGGCCAATCTCGTTGAACAGCAATCTCAGGGGCCTGAATCATGGTCCCATCTGCCCGACCGATAATCACATGTTTCAGTGGGTCCCATTCATTCCAGGAATTGACGACTGTCTTCTGTTTTTCGCCCAACATGTTATTCTCTCCGAGGTTCTATAGATAAGCATGGTCTTCAACATAGTGATTTGATCAGCAGCTTTGATATGATATGAACCGTGCACAATCTAATCGTATTCCCTCTTGCCTGGGCTAAAGCGTATGACATTCAATCTGTTTCCCCCTTTCGCTTATCAAGCAAACATTGATCCCATCCCTCTTCAATGTGTTCTTTTCTCTCATTTTTCTCCTTTGCACATCTCTGAATCTGAACATAAGCTTTCAGACGACACACCAGTCATAACCCCATCTGCTGTTGCTTCTCTTCGATGATGTGGCTGGTGATCTCAAAAACCTCCATTAGATCCTCTTTTGTACCCTTGATATGACTCGCGGATAGCTGCTCTGCGAGATTGATGTTCCTTTCAGCGATCGCATCGAGCAAACCCCGATGCTCCTTAATCTCCCGTTGAAGCCGGGGGTTCAAGGATTTTGGATGACGGTAAAGGCCTTCATATAACATCCAATCCGGAAACCTGTTCCATACGATCCCACACAACCGCTCAAGCATTTCACTTCCACAGGCCTTGCAGACCATGCCGTGGAATTCCCTGTTCAATTGTCTTCGAGAAGGCATATCGTCCAGCGAGGTCATTCTTTCCGCTTGGTCTACGATGGTCCCAAGGTTTTTCAGTTGCTCTTTCGATATATGTGTGGTTGCCAATCGTACAACGATAGGTTCAAGCAACAGACGGAGACAATAAACCTCGGCAATATCATTTTCATCAATGATGGAGACACGAACTCCTTTATGCGTCACCCGTTCGGCCAGCCCATCTGCTACAAGTCGATCCAATGCCTCCCGCACAGGCGTATGGCTGACACCAAGCTGTTGAGATAATTCCTCTTGCCGAAGCCAATCTCCTGGTTTGAAGTAGCAAGAGAGAATCCTCTCTCGGATCGCCTCATGTGCTAACTCCGCTAGAGATTTGTGCTCGTTGTTAAGAGGCTTCAATTCGTTTAACATATCATTTTGTTTTATAACGAATTCCTGGGATATAAAGACTCCCACAAGATCTGCATTTCCATGCAACATGTGTATAATATATAATATATAATATTAATTACACTTGCGCAACCTTCGAATTGCCTCACAAATAATCTGCCTTTGGAGATATTCGTTACATCATTGAGAATCTGACCGATTGAAGGAAAAGAAACAGGAGTAAGGGGTGACAACTATCATTGGTGAGATCAGATGTGCATTCACCCTTGAGCATACCGCTACGTGGAGATCGGGGGTCGTTAAGCAAGAGGCTACAAAAAAAGGGTTGGTATGCACGAACGACATTCACCGGAATGATGAATATCTAGGATAGGAGTAAAACGATGTTGGCTGAAAATTTGACCTGGAAGGAATACGATGAGGAGATCGGAAAGAGGGTTGTCATTTTACCCTTGGGCTCACTGGAGCAACACGGACCTCATCTGCCGCTGAATGTTGATGCTATCATCCCAAGAAGCATGGCGTTGATGGTGGACAAGGAAATTGAATCAATGGTATTTCCACCCATCGCATATGGCTATAAGCCTCTTCCCGGCGGAGGAGGGCAAGAATATCCTGGTACCACGAGCTTAGACGGAACTACCCTGATACATTTAATTCTCGATATTCTTCGGTGCACATATCATCACGGAGCACGGAAATACCTTCTTCTCAACGGTCACTACGAGAACGTGGCCTTCGCAACAGAAGCTGTGGAGCTCTTCTTCCGAGAACAGTCAGACGCACATGTCTTGATTCTGTCATGGTGGGACCTTGTCTCACAAGCTGTCCTCGACGAAGTATTCAAAGATGTGGGGTTCCCAGGTTGGGATACAGAACACGCGGGTATTAGCGAGACAGCTCTTATGCAGTATTTCGCACCGGACCTGGTCCGGGAGGATAAGATCGTCGATGACGAGAGCGCACGGAAAGTGCCCTATCTGATTTTCCCGCCTCCTGACGACACCATCACGAGATCTGGCTCATTTTATAAGGCAACTTATTCATCAAGAGAAAAGGGTGAATTGCTGGCCCAATCGATTACGAGAAGGATCGTGGAAATCATAAAACAAGAGTTCGCATAAGGACGCTTGCTTGGTCGCATTAGTGGAAACTAGAAAACAAGCTCCTGTAATCCAAAAGTTGATCGGTGGACGAAATTTGTTGCATCCCAATCTACGATCAGCCCTGACTGGGGTACCTTAGAATTCGCTCAGAACGTGTTGATTTGAGAAATCAAACGTGCCCCGGGTGTGCAAACTATGTGCTTGCGGTGATCGTATCCTCGTCTTGTTTTGAGGAGAATATGGGAGAGATCACACATGAAAACGCCGACGTGATTTTGATAGGAGAGCTCAATCCGAGGCACATTTATCCCAACTTCATAGGGAAATAACCAACCAGTTCATCAAGATCCAATAAATCCCTAAGCTCAATGACCATCTCTCTGTACCGTTCTCACCTATAATGGCTTCTTCAACTCGATCGCACAGAACCATTCTATTGTACTGTGATCGGCATCCAGGAATATATATAATCCCATTAGGCGTGAGTATCCATCCGCTTACATTCGGGAAGGGCTCAGGCCAATTTACGTAATGCTTAATTGGCGAGGTTATCCGCGGGCTTCGAGGTGCGCGCCGTGCATCAGGTGACCAAGCCCGAGCACTAATTATCAAGTTTGTCTATCACTTCTACGCCACTTCGAGATGAAATTATCCGCCTGTATCAAGGTTCCAATTCTGAAGGCTTCTTTGTAGATCTCTTAAATCGTGAATGGTTTGATGCAGGTCTCCTGATCGCTCTTCACCGAAATGCTGATTGAACCAGACAGCTCGTATATCAGACCTGTTCGCACCGAGAATGTCTTCCTCGAAGTTGTCACCGACCATAATAACTCTTTGTGATTCAAGTCCAAGATCAGACAAAACGAATTCAAAGAAAGCGCGAGATGGTTTTTTATGACCGATTCGTTGATAACAGTACACCTTATCTACGAACTCGTTCAAATCAACGCATGCTAGCGCCTGTCGGATCTCGTTTTCGTTGGAATCCACCGCATTAGATGCTAAAGCGATAATCCAATTTGACTGAAATGTTGCGAGGGTTTCCCTGGCGTATGGAATGACTTCTATTCGGGGCCACTTAGCCATTGGGCCATCGAAACCTGGGAAGACGCGCATGAGCGTGTCTCCCCAATCAAACAAGATGCATCGATCCCGTGGTTTCGCTAACAAACCTCGGCCTCAACTTCCAGGTTTTTTTAGTCCGACTCTTCTTCGGCTTCTCCAAGCGCTTCTTCAAAAATCGCCAGCCCTTCCTCGACAAGCTCCTTAGAAATATTAAGTGGGGGTACGAAGCGGATCGCGCTTGTCCCACAACCGAGAAGTAATACGCCCTTCTTGAATGCTCGTTGAACTACATCATCTCGTAGTTCAGGATCTGGTTCTTTGGATACCGGATCCTTTGCAAGCTCTGCAACAACCATTAGACCTTTTCCTTCAACGCGTATAATGGATGAGTGCCGCTTCTGGATTTTCGTTAATTCTTCTAAAAAGACTCCCCCCATTCGCGCCGCGTTCTGCATTAACCCCTCCTCGACAAGCTCTAATGTAGCCAGAGCAGCAGCACAGGAGAGAGGATTACCCCCAAAAGTGTTTGCATGGGTGACAGGACCCCACTTCATAATCTCGCTCCGGGCAATCATTGCTCCCAGCGGCATTCCACTCGCCAAGCCCTTTGCAACACACACAATATCTGGCTCAACCCCCCAATGCTCAACTGCAAACCATTTCCCGGTTCGCCCGATTCCTGTCTGAATCTCATCGGCTATTAGCAAAATCTCGTGCCTGTCACAAAGCTCGCGTAGCCGGGGCAAGAAATTGTCTTCAGGAAAGATATATCCTCCCTCACCCTGGATAGGTTCAACTATGATCGCGGCTACCTGGTTGGGTGACACCTTGTTTTTTAATACAGTCTCCTCAATGTAATCAACACAAATGCAGTTCTTCTTGCATTCAGCTTCATCCCTATGATGAGGACACCGGAAAGGGTTTGAGTATGGAACATGTGTCACTTCCGGCATAAATGGCGAGAAACCATCCCTTTGAACCGGCTTGCTGGCCGTGAAGGACAGTGCCCCCATAGTACGACCATGAAAAGCACCATAGAACGCGATGAAATGTGGTCGACCTGTTTGAAGCAGTGCAAGCTTAAGCGCGGCCTCGACACTTTCCGCACCAGAATTGGTAAAAAAATGCCTTTCGCTCCGCTCATCGGAACAATTTCTGCCAGCTTCTCGGCTAACTCAATCTGTTGTGGGTAATAAAAATCCGTCCCGCTCATGTGAAGGAAACGGTCTGCTTGCTCTTTAATCGCTTTTGTAACCTTTGGATGAGAGTGGCCAGTCGATATTACAGCAATGCCCGCAGCAAAATCGATGTAGCGATTGCCATCAACATCCCACACTTCCAACCCTTTGCCATGATCCATCACAAAGGGATATACGCGGGTGTATGAGGGAGATATGACTTCCCGATCGCGATCAAGGTAAGCACGCGCCTTGGGACCCGGGATGTTCATTTCTTTTGATTTAGATGTCATGTAAAAATTTTCCTGTTGGTCATAGAATACTTCTCTGGTATCAACAATAGTATTGTCGATAAATTCTTCACCTTTCCTAATAACTTGGACATCGTGATTGCCATGACGCGATAGACTTCTCATGGTCGCAGGCCATATACCTCTCCGTAGGATGAACTAGATACACCTCGCATCCCATGATCCGCCAGAGGCTCTGAGGTCTTCTTTATTGGAGAATATATCATGAACCCTGCAGTTTCTACTTGACTTTTCTCGTATAAAGCACTAATTTTATTAGTAGTTTATACGACTTTATTCAAGTGAGATGGATATATGAAGCTCGATACATTCTTCGCTCGGCATCCAATTTTTCGTGTAAAAGAATTAACTGAGTATTTAAGCACTCATGGCTCAATAAATCCTTCAACAAGAAAGGCATTGCTGGCTCATCATCAGGAGTCGGGGCGTATCCTGCGTATCCGTCGCGGGTTGTATGCGACAGTCCCGCCTGGGATCCCTGCGGAAAGTTTCTCTGTCGATCCGCATCTGTTGGCTGGAAAGATAACCGATGATGCAATCCTTGGATACCATACGTCCCTGGAGGCTCATGGAAGAGCGTATACGATATACGAACAATTCACCTATCTGACAAAGAGAAGCCTGGGCAGATCCTTTCAATTCCAGGGGGCGACCTATCAGGGGGTCTCTCACCCGAAAGCTTTGAGGTGTGCCGGCCAGGAAGAGCTCTATGTGGAAGTTCAAGACCGCTCCGGTCTGGATGTAAAGGTGACGAATCTTGAACGTTCCATGGTGGACGTCCTCGACCGACCGAAGCTATCCGGAAGCTGGGAGGAGATCTGGCGATCTCTGGAGAGCATTGAATTCCTCGACCTCGACAAAGTCGTAGAATATGTGACCGCGCTTGAGAATGCGACGACGGCTGCAAAAGTGGGCTTTTACCTTGAGCAACACCGAGACTCGCTTATGGTCAGCGACGAATACCTCGATCGAATAAAAACTCTTCGACCGAAAAGCCCGCACTACATGGACCGTGACTACCAGGATGATGGCCAGCTTCTCGCAGATTGGAATCTCATCGTCCCTGCCGATGTCCTTCAAAAGACCTGGGAGGAGATAAGGTGAGACCTTCGAAAGAGAGGTTGCTCGCCTTATCAGCCTCATCAGGTTTTAGAGGTAACGTATTAGAAAGAGCCGTCCGTCTGCTCAACCTCCTGAACGCGCTCCGAAGCCATCCCTTTCTAAAGGACCGGCTAGCCTTAAAAGGCGGCACAGCTTTAAACCTGTTTCTGCTCAATCTGCCACGGCTTTCGGTCGATATTGATCTCAATTACATCGGAGCTTCAAGCAAAGAGGCGATGCTATTGGAGCGCCCTCAGGTTGAGAAAGCAATTGAAGCTGTCTTGGGTCGAGAGGAATTGAGGATCCAAAGGAAACCGACAGAATACGCTGGCGGGAAATGGCTGCTGCGATATCAAAGCGTGTATGGCGGGAATGAGAATCTCGAACTCGATCTCAATTACATGTTCCGGATTCCACTTTGGCCGATCACAGTGCAAAACTCGAAGAAACTCGGCGTTCATCAAGCAGAGCAGATCCTGGTTGTAGATATCTACGAACTTCTAGCGGGTAAACTCGCTGCCCTTTTTTCTCGCCGTGCGAGTCGAGATCTCTTTGATGTTCACCACCTGCTGACAGACCGCTCATGGGAAAGAGATCGTGTGCGGCTTGGATTCGTCCTCTTCGGCGCCATGAACCCCAAGGATTGGCGGACTATCTCTCTAGAGGATATTAACTTCGACCCTCAAGAAATTGAGCATTCCTTATTGCCTGTTCTCAGAACGAAAACACTCGAAGGCATTAATAAGGATAAAGAGGGCTGGGCTTCCCGATTGAAGGAGGAATGCAGGGAAGCCTTGAAAATCGTATTGCCATTCACTGACTCAGAGCACGAGTTTCTCGATCAACTGCTTGATCACGGGGAAATTCACGCAGAACTACTCACGTCAGACAGTGTGACTCAAGAGAAGATTCAGTTGCATCCACTTCTCCAGTGGAAAGCCAGCAAAGTCCATAATGTCTAAAACAAGGAATGAGCGTCTGCGTCCAACTCTATCAACCGTTGAATTAGATCCTTCATGACCTTGCCTGTCTACGGATACATGGAAATGACCTTGAATCCATCAATGGCTCGTGATCATCATTTGGATTAATAAGCCTCCAATCTATGGAGTTTGCCTTATGAAGCAAACCTTTGTATCATGTGCACCAATTAACAATTCGGCTCGTTAGTTTGTTGCCGGGGAGAAACAAGGACGGCAAAGGGTCTTGGCCTTTTTCTCTCCAGGCAAAATGGAAACCCTTCACCGGGTTTGAGGCGATTACGGCAAAGGGTCCTGAAAAGTATTGGCGAGGACCTGCAAAACCCTTATGCGCGGGTTCGAATCCCGCCGTCGCCTCTCAATCACACGACCGCAGGCATAGCAGAATCCAATTTGTAAAGGGTGACATTGGGTCGCCTTTTTTATTTCAACATCTTGTGATCGGCCTAACTCTTCTGCACGGCTGCCCCCAACCATCGATTCACACGATCATCGTAGCAACCAATCTCGAGAGAACGCCCAACCAAGCCCAACGCCTATTGGCATCTCCTGTACCCTCACGCGACTAACTCCTGCCGCTTTCTGTGTACAAACCCCACTGGACCTTACAATTACTTGTCAAATCAACCGCAACCGTAAGATTCACGCTACCTTAAAGTACATCAAACAATATAAAACGGGTCTAAACAGCCGCAGGGATTGTCAAACCCTGTAAAACCACGTCAAATCGGCGGAATCGATTTGCGCCAGATGCGGGTATCGACCCCGCAATCACCACTTCTCCAGAGTGGAGTAAAAATGAAACACGATAGGAATCAACTTCTAAACGCAAAGCTTGCCGCAGAATACCTGGGCATCAGTTTATCCACGCTTGGCCGCATCGAGCGGGAGGGTAACCTGATCCCCTTCCGAACACCGGGAGGACACCGCAGATACCGCATAAATATGCTTGACGACTATCTAGAACGCAGCCGGGGCTTATGCCAACAAACAAAGTCCTTATCCAACGCGCAGATTTATTAGGATAACGATTGGGGATATACCATGCGGAAGGATAGCAGCCCATCGAGTCTTGCCCTACCAGGCGAGACGCTCACATCCCATCTAGAGGCTTAGGTTCATGGAACCAAACTTATTAGAACATCTGCTCACGAAACTCCAACTTGAAAGCACCCAAGTTCCAGATATTGAGACCTGGCAGGAGTTTCTTCGGGAAATCGAGCGAACATACTCGGACACGGAGAATGAACTCGCTCTTCTGGAACGTTCAAGTACGAGCTCCTCAAAAGAAATGCAGGAGCTATATGACGATCTTAAACAAACTTCGGAGATGCAATATCGACTCATCTTTGAGGGTGTGCAGGACGCGATCCTCGTACTTGCTTCAGACGGGATGATCCTCGATTGTAATTCGCGTTCAAATGAGATGTTCGGCCTGGACAAGGCTGGTATGCAAGGAAAATACTTGACCTCCCTCGTCTCACCGGAATTTTCCGAGGTGGTAATGGAGGAGCTCCGGGCCAGGGATCTGACCGATTCACCCTATGAAGCACTGGGTGTTCGCTCAAACGGAGAGAACTTTCCAGTCGAAATCACAGCTCGGCATCAAACCCTGAACGACATTTATGTCATCTTGGTTGTGGTAAGAGACATCTCTGAACGCAAACATGGAGAGGAGGCTCTCCGCGAGTCAGAGGCGAAATTCCGCAACCTGGCCGAAAAATCGCCGAGTATGATCTTCATTAATAAAGATGAACGGATCGTCTACGCCAATGAAGCTTGCGTTGAAATCATGGGATATTCACGAGAGGATTTTTATCACGAAGATTTCAATTTCCTGCAACTGATCGCGCCCGAGAGTCAAGAAAGCATCCGTGAGCACTTCCGTGCTCACGCTGCCGGCGAGGAGGTACCACAGTATGAATCACAGCTCATCACAAAGGACGGCCGGCGGCTTGACGCTATTCATGCCACGCGACTGATACCTTATGGCGGGGAAACCGCCATTCTCAGCGTTGCGACTGACGTGAGCGACCGCATACTTGCCGAGGAAAAGCTGAGGCAACGAGCTGCCGAGATGGAGCTACTAAATGAAATTGGAGGAGAGATCGCATCCGTTCTCAATCTTGATAATGTTTTGGAACGAAGCGTCAAACTCGTTCAAGAGCGGTTTTCCTATGATCATGTTGGTCTCTTCCTACACGACATTGAAACAGGCTTCCTTGTATTGAAGGCTCGCGCCGGGCAGTACGCGCCTTTATTCCCAGATAAACATCGTTTGCCTATAGGACAGGGCATGGTGGGCTGGGCTGCGAAATCATTCGAGACGGTCCTCTCCAACGATATTGAGACAGAGCCCCATTATATTAATCTCTTCCCGGATTTAATCCGGACCCAATCAGAGCTATGCATTCCAATCACCGCTGGCGATGCCTTACTAGGCGTATTAGACATTCAGAGCGAGAACCTGAACGTGTTCGAAGATTACGATCGTATTGTCATGGAAACGTTAGTCGATCAGATCGCAGCGGCGATTGCAAACGCACGCCTTTATGAGGCTGCCCAGAAGGAACTCAAAGAACGTCAGCGCGCCGAGGGGCAAATTCTCCTGCAAGCCACAGCCCTGGAGTCTGCCGCCAATGCGATTGTGATCACCGATTGTGAGGGCAAAATTCTCTGGATTAACCATGCGTTTGAATTACTCACCGGATTCCCCGCCGAGGAGACCGCGGGGAAAGATATGCGTATTTTGAATTCGGGCACACAAGATGATGCGTTCTTCAAGGAGATGTGGGAGACAATCCTTGCTGGTCGAACATGGCATGGGGAGATGCTAAACGTCCGCAAAGACGGAGCAACGTACATCGAGGAGCAGACGATCACCCCTGTACAGGACGAAACTGGCGAGATTACACACTTCATCGCCATCAAGCAAGATATTACCGACCGGAGAAAAGCCGAAGAAAGGATAGAACAACAAACAGAAGATCTTCAATTACTTAGCGCACTCAATGAGCAGATTAACCGCGGCGATACAGTCCACGATATTGTTGAATTCTTCTCACATGAGTCAATAGATATCTTCGACAGCCTGGGCACCACGATTTATCTTCTCAGTGAAGATGAAAAATTCCTTGAAGCTCAAAATCTTAGCCTCCCCACTTCATTGATTGATCGCATCGAGGAGAAGGTTAAAGTCAAAATATCCAACCATCGTTTAAAAATTAAACATGACAGTGAAATCGGGAAAATACTCGATTCACAAAATCCCTTGCTCGTTAATGGCGTTGATGGGATCAATACTATCTTTGGCGAGTTTGCCACCCTCATCGACCTGCCAATCAAGAATCTGGCATCTATAAGCAAGAAATTGTTTCCACCGATCCTGAATTTGATTAAGGTGCATTCAATAATCCTGATCCCTCTCATCTCAGAAGGCAGATCGATCGGGCTGCTAATAATGGGGCGAACGAAATCCTTCACAGATACCGATCAGGACCGCATCGTCTCTGTTGCCAATCAGGTTACGAGGGCGATAGAACGCAAACGCACAGAGGAGGCGCTGCGACAATCTGAATCAAATTATCGGAATGTGTTCGAAGGCGTCCAAGACGCGATATTCGTCGAGAGCATGGATGGAAAGATTCTGGACATCAATTCTCGCACTTGTGAGATGTACGGATGGTCACGTAAAGAACTGCTCATGATGACCGTTGAAGATTTGATCCCCGAGGGTCATCCCATCGTGCTCCCCCACGAGATGGTCGCCGGCGGGCTTTCCGACCAAATGCTCAGCACCATGAATATTAGGGCTTCAGGCGAGATATTTCCGGTTGAAATCTCCGTTAAACTGCAGAAATGGGGCAATCAAGATGTTATGCTGGTCGTCGTCCGCGATGTCACGGAAGCCCAAGTGGCACAGAAGCGAGCCTTGCTGCAAGACCGTCTCGCCGCCGTAGGGCAGCTCGCTGCTGGAATTGCCCATGACTTTAACAACATTCTTGGTACGATCATGCTTTACAGCGAATTATTGCTTAATGATCAGTCGATCTCCACACAAGGCAAGGAGCGGATTGACACAATCTTCAAACAGGCGAAACGAGGCTCAACACTCACCACACAGGTGCTCGACTTCAGCCGGCGCTCGATCATGGAGAAACATCCTTTCGATCTTGTGCCATTCTTTACCGATCTCGAGAAACTCCTCTCACGTACATTGCCCGAAAATGTCAAGATCAACATGGATTTCAATGGTGAATCAGGGTACTTCATCAACGCCGACCCAGCACGAATGCAGCAAGCAATCATGAATCTAGCTTTAAACGCGAGGGATGCGATGCCGAAGGGTGGCGAGCTTAGCTTTACGCTTGATCAAAATGAGGTTCAGGCTGAGCAGCCTCCCTATCCAGGGATGCAGACGGGAAGCTGGGTCAGCATCCGCGTCTCCGACAACGGTTCGGGGATCGATCCGGATGTGATGCTGCACATTTACGAACCCTTCTTTACAACGAAACCACAAGGCAAAGGCACAGGGCTTGGCCTCTCCCAGGTTTACGGTATCGTCAAGCAACACAATGGTTTTATAGATGCTGAAAGCACCCCCGGGGAAGGTACAACCTTTGTAATTTACCTCCCGGCGATGATAGATGAACAAATGGAACCCGATAACACCAAGGGAGATATCCAGACACACTCTGGTCGCGGAGAGACGATCCTCGTCGTGGAAGATGACAATGCAACGCGCAATGCGATCTGTGAGATCCTCGAATCGCAAGGGCACACTGTCTTCTTCGCCGAGGATGGCGCTGTTGCGCTTTCAGAGCTGGAAGCACGGGGTGGCGCCGTTGAGTTGATCATCAGCGACTTAGTGATGCCGAACATGGGTGGAAGGGATCTATACGATGAAGTATCAGACCGCTACCCGCATATCAAGATGGTACTGATCACCGGATACCCGCTCGGTGGTCACACACGAGAGTTGCTCGATCACCAGCGGGTAACCTGGCTTCAAAAACCCCTCACCTCGGAAACGCTGGCCCAAACGGTTCAATTTATGTTGAAAACGCAGAACCTCACCGTCTAACAAGTGCAGGCCTTACTTTCAATTCACTTTTCAGGAAGATGACCGCCTATTAAAGCGGTTTCAGATGGGTTGGCTCGATCAGAGCCCTGCGGACAAAAGAGTGGATCGGTGAGCTGCGGCGCTTAACCATCATCACGGTTACTTCGGCACCGCGCGCCACCCGTTCGGGGAAAGTGCCCACCAGGAAGTTCGTAAATACAGGCTCTTCCGTTGCGCCAATCACGATCAAGTCGTAGCCCTTGGCTGCTGATAGGATTGACTCCAGCGGATCGTTACCCTCTACGTACTTCGCCTCGATCGGCGCACCATCAACACCGTGCATGCTCTCGGCGACGGCTCGCTCAGCGCGGATTCGACCGACTTCATCAACACCCGGAGGCAGGACATGGATGATGGTCACCGTCGCTGGTTCCGGTTTCTCAGCCTGAGCCATGTTAACCGCAATGCGAACTGCCCGACGCGAATTGCGCCCACCCGTGACGGGAACAAGGACACGTTTCAAGGGACGCCACTGGCGGTGGCGCACGACAATAACATCGGTCGGCGGATTATCGACGATTGGATCGGCGATGGAGCCGAACAGCTTCCCCGATGATTTTGTGAAACCCGGCCATCCCAGCACGATCAGATCTGAGGCGTTCTCAATCGCCGTCTGACGGATCGCATGAGACGCATTTCGCCCCAGGCGGATGATCGTATGTACGGGAACATTACACGATTTTGATTGCTGGATGACTTCATCAAGATACTGCCGACCATCTTTGAGGAACAACCTGCCCTCAGATAGGTTAAGTTGGATGGGAACCTGAATCACATGCAGCGCGAGGACCTCCCCTCCCTTATTACACGCAAGCAGCGCCCCGATCTTTCCCAGGATGCGAGCCTGCTGTCGATCCGCTACAGGGACGAGGACAGAGTAATCCCGGCTTACCAATACCTCCTCCATAAGAATTTCTTTGGGTTTCTCCATCTCCTCGATCCGGGAGAAATAAAGGGAGTACGCCAGAAGCCCGATAGCAATCCAGACAACAGCAAAAACCCAGGCGATCGGGCTAAAGCGGAAGACATTTATCGCCAGGAAGGCATTCGAGAGTATTGCCAGAACCGGAAGGATCGGGAAGAGCGGTACACGAAAACCGCGTTCAAGTTCTGGGCGCTGCAGCCTTAAGAAAAGCGCTGCAAGGTTCACCAGCAGGAATAACAACAGGAACATAATGCTAGCCGATGAGGCAACATCTTCAAGAGGAAGTGTCCACGCCATGAGCGTCATCAGCACTCCCGTCGCTACAACCGCCAAATGCGGTGTATGACGCTTGGGATGGATCCGCGCGAAAAACGCTGGCAGGTTGTGGTCCCTCCCCATGGCGAAGGAGACTCGAGAGGAGGCATAGGTCGTCGCGTTAAGCGCCGACGTTGTGGAGGCGAGTCCGCTCAGCAATAGGATCAATCCGCCAATACCCCATGGGAAAACCTGTTGCGCTACTTCAATAATCGCGATTTCCCCCTTTTCGCCCAGGTACTCGTAGGCAGCAAGATCACCTGGAGGCGTGATCGCTCCGACAGCCACAGTGCCCACCAGGATATAAACTACAACTGCTGCGGATATTGAGATAAAAATCGCCTTCGGGATATTGCGGATCGGGTCGAGCACCTCTTCGCCAGATTGAGCTATGATTTCATAACCTTCAAAAGCAATAAAGGTGAACCCCATTGCGATGAATACACCGATAACACCGTTTGGTAAGAATCCCGTAGAAAAGCGGCTTTGCCAGCCATCCAAGCGAGACATCGCAAATACGCCGAAAATAACCAATAGCCCGAGGATGACGATCTTAATCAAGGTAAGTGTATTTCCAACACTCGCCGTCTCAGAAGAACCCATGTAATTAATGATGGTGAACGCGAGGATGATAAGCGTCATAAATAAGAGCGAAACCTGGCTGATGGTCAGACCATAAGTCGGCATTCCCGCGACATAGATCAATTCAGCGGCAAAGCGACCGAAAGCTAATGCGTACAAACTCCCCGCCATCGCCTGCGCAAACCAACTCATCCATCCGGAGACAAAACCAATGGTTCCGCCGAGAGCTTCCTTGATCCACTGATATCCGCCCCCTGCCCCCGGAAGAGCAGAGCCCAATTCAGCGTAGGACATTGCCGTGAGGGAGGTAACCATCCCGTTGAGCAAGAATGCCAGAATCAAAGCCGGGCCGGCGATTCCCGCGGCGATACCTGTGAGGACAAATATCCCCGCACCGATCATCCCGCCGATCCCAATCATCGTTACGGTAAATAGGCTGAGTTCACGACTAAGCGTGACGCCGCCGGAGTCAGATGATGCAGTTGGTGTCATCTCCGCCATATGCAGGTCAATCCATCATAAGGAATTCGCATAAGTTTACACCTTTTCATCAGTTTAGTGAGAGAATTCATACAATAAAAATTCCTGATGCCAAGGGAAGATTCGAATGAACAACTCACAACGACGCTTGTTGTATACTCCCTAAATCATCAGGGCGTAGGAGTAGAAAGTATTGACCCCAAATATGTTGTCGCTTTCTCGTAAGAAAAAGAACGGATTTCAAATCCTCCTCGTTCTAATCCTGGGAACATGGTCGATCGCCAGCATCTTGCGCATCCTTCAATTCACTTTCTCCCCCGCAGGCGCAAACGACCTCTACGTCTATTGGTTCGCTGGCCACTTCGTGCGCGAAGCCCAAGATCCATACGACGCTTTTCTCACCGACCAGAAGCCATCGCTGCCGATACATTATCTAGATAGAACGGTCACGGATCTTCGAGAGGTGGTGGTTCCGGATTGGGTCCCTGCTCCAGCGCTCACCTTCCCCTTAATTGCCATTCTCTCGTGCTTTTCCTATCTATCCTGGCCCCTCGCAAAGCTTATGTGGTTGGGATTCAACCTGCTCTTTATCTTTATGATTCCACCTCTCACCCTCCGCATCTTCGCTCCCGAAAGGCAATGGGGGAAATGGATAACGGCGACCTTCATTCTGGCTTTCGTTGGGTTAACCTCTACTCGCTACGCCGGAAGCAGCGGGCAAACGACATTTCTTGTACTTCTGCTCGCACTCGGCTCGATCCATTATTCGAAGAACCGCCCCTTCGCATCTGGTATCCTTCTAGGCATTGCACTCTCAAAATACTCCCTATCAATCGGTTTCTTCCTTTACCTGCTCCTCTTTGAGCGAAATTACCGGACTACGCTCACGGCTCTTGCGGTTCAATTATTGGGATTGTTGGGTTTGTCAATGATGAGCGGAACCGCGATGGTTGACATCATCCGTGGATATCTCTTCATGTTCTTGCACCACTCACAAATGGAAGGGGTCCACTTCGCCTCACTCTTTCCCTCAAAATCATGGGATATTCAGATCGCAATCATTCTCACACTGGCTGTCGGCCTGCCCCTCTTGCTATGGTACAACCGTAGTAAAGAGCACATTCGCAACCAGCGGCTTTCCCCTGCACACCGCCAACATCTTCTTTCTGTGCTCTCCCTATGGGCATTACTTGTGGGTTATCACCGCGCATATGATGCCGTACTGTACATCCTCTTCATCTCACTCGGTCTCCAGTTGTATCGATCGCCAGAAACCTGGAAACTCACAATGCGGAATCGGAATATTCTGCTCGTCTTTGTAGCGATCACATCCATTTTCTTCATGCTTCCTGCTGGCAGCGTTATCCGTGATCTCCTCCCAGGACAAATCAGCAGCGCCTGGATAGCCTTTTCAGTACATGTGACCACTCTTCTCCTGAGTGCTGCGCTGGCAATCACATTCTTCCTTCTCTTCCGACTTCGAGGCAACCACGGTATGGTCAATAAAATTATGGAGATGAGATCCTTTAGAGAGACATAGCTTTGTCCAAATCGTTATCTGCGCCACTGAAACTGATTTAATTATTGAGAGGAAGCGATGAGGCAGACTTTGTTGCCATCCCTGCAGAGACCTATGGAGTTTACGATCACGCGTTGCTCTTGATCTTCTCTGCCCGGGATTGGCAGCGGGATTCATCCACCATATTGAATCTCTTTGAGGACGAACTACCTTGTCGAGAGGATAGTGATCAGATTGAATCAGAGGGTTTGCAGGAATTCAATCGACATGTCATGTCAATCCACTGATTCTTGCGGAACCGTATCTGGGCCAGTTCTGCCATATTTGACCAGAAGGTATACATCAACGGCCATCAGCACAGCATATATCAGCACGAAGCTTATAAGGCTGAACAGGATAGTTCCCACAGTCTGTGTGGGGGATACGGCGTTCTCGGTTTTGAGCAGCCCGTGCACAATCCACGGCTGACGACCGGTTTCGGTCAGGATCCAGCCAGCAGTGTTGGCAAGGTAAGGAATAGGAATCACCCAAACCATCCACTTGAGCCAGCGAGCCCATTTTGCAGGCCAGTTCCCAAAGGTCATATACAGCGCAAACACCCCCAGGGCGATCAACAACAGCCCCATCCCAACCATAATGCGGAATGTCCAGAAGCTGAGAGCTACTAAGGGGACGTAGTCTCCCGGTCCGTACTTGGTCTCATATTCCGCCCGAATCTGATTGATGCCCCTAACTTCGCCCTCTGTCTTAAAGAAATACAAGAGACTAAGTGCCTTTGGTATTTTCAGGCTCCAGATCTCTTGTTTGCCAGTTGAGTCAAAGATCGCTACTACAGTGAATGGGGCCGGGTTGGCCGTCTCCCACAGTGCCTCAGAGGCAGCGGCTGCCATCGGTTGAACTTCGTGCAAATAGGTTCCCTGCACGTGACCTGCCACCCCAACCATTACGGCAGCGGCGAGAGCGATGATGGCTGCGAGGCGGAACGAGTGCCGGAAAAACTCCAAATTTTGCCTACGAGCAAGATGATAGGCGCTTATGCCCAGGATGAAGAAAGCCGCCGTGACAAAGCCCGCTGATATTGTGTGCCAGAAGAAAAGCCAGGCGCGGGGGTTGAATATCAGGGCGCCAAAATCCACTAACTCGGCGCGACCTGTGGCTTCGCTGATTACGTAACCGACCGGACTTTGCATCCATCCGTTGGCCATCAGAATCCACAAGGCAGATAAGTTTGACCCAAGGACAACCATCCAGATTGTTGCTGCGTGCAGGCCCTTGGAGAGTCGATCCCAGCCGAAAATCCAAATTCCCAGAAAGGTCGACTCAAGGAAGAAGGCTAACAGCGCTTCGATGGCTAACGGCGCGCCAAAAATATCACCGACGAAGCGAGAAAACTCTGACCAGTTCATGCCAAATTGGAATTCCAGGACAATCCCCGTTACGACGCCCATGGCAAAGTTGATCAGAAATAGTTTTCCCCAGAATATTGCTAATCGTTTATAGGTTTCATTATGAGTGCGGATGTAAATCGTTTCCCAGATGGCAACAAACCATCCCAATCCAAGGGTCAATGGGACGAAGAAGAAGTGATAAATGGTGGTAAGAGTGAATTGTAATCGCGATAGGATAACTGGATCCAACGGTCACCTCCTCAATGACATCTGATCTGCGCGCGTTATCTCATGGGCCAGAAACCGCTCAGGAGGGTACGCAAGAGCGTATCTAGGATCAAGCCCAGTATAAACAAACCTCCGCACATGCGGTTGTGAAAAAAAGCGAAACCCGAAAACCAAATCGGCCAGGCTGGGTAATCTTCCGGTGGCTCATCGGGTCGAGGCTTACTGAGCATGGTGATCGCCGTGATGAGACGTTTCCCTGCTAGGAAGACAATCAACATTACGGGGGTGAAGTAACGCGGTACGAAGATCAAGAAAGCTATTACGACATAGATGAGTACCAGGGCTGCAATGTTGATGTATCGTGCAGCTTTCTCGCCGAACCTCACCGGCATCGTACCCACCCCTCTACCCTTGTCGTCGGACAGTTTGTCGATGTGTTTGCTGATGTTTATACTGGCCACACTCAAGCCAAAGGGAACACCCGCCAAGGCTACGAGCCACGCGTTCTCAGTCCAACCACGAGCAAGGACGATGTACACACCGGCGATCATGATCGGGCCCCAAATTAAAAATATAAACAGTTCACCTAGAGCCAAGTATTTGAGCGGCCATGTGTAAAGCAATAGCACCAGCGCACCGAGAGTGAAAAGACCGATGACGGCGAGGGAATAATCGGTATATATCAACGCATATATACCCGAAAGAACCGCCAGCCCCCCGCTAACGGCGAACCATTGCAGCTGTTGGCGATTGGTCCAGAAGCCTTGCACGAGTGGGTGGACACCGTACTCAACACGAAAATAGTTGTCTTTATCCACACCGCGGTTGAAATCGGTGTAGTCGTTGAGCAGGTTGTTTGTGCCGTGAGCGATGAATAAACCGAGTGTGACGATCAACCACGGCAACCAGGTGAAAAACCCATCTCGCCATGCCAACAGCCCGGCGATGATACACGAGTAGAGAGTCACCACGGTCACTGCCGAGCGGGTGGCTATCAACCATTTAGAGACGATATCCAGTCCATCCCACTCTTCTTTCGATTCCATTTTGACCAGGGTTGAAAAGGAAGTCCTCCACATGGCAAAGTTAATCTTCATCGGATTATCCCTTCTATCTTCATGGTGATGTTGGAGTAATCCATTTTACTCGAAATTAGGGGACTAGCTCGCCGATACGATAATGTATCTCATTCTCATCTTAACCAGGTTGACTTACGACTAGGTTAGGTATGGGAATCCTTCAAAGATAACCAGCGTATCAAACGAAGCTAGGAATTTCGAGATGGTAGTCGATGTCGATTTATTAGAAAAGGTTATGGCCAGGGAATAATCAGGGGGTCGGTGTAACCGTGTTTCTCCACCACAAACAGAGATCCAGCTGATTCGCCCTCGCACGTTTGCTCGTCGGTAAAGGTATAGGACGGAGTATCCGTATGCACGGCAACATCAAAGAGAAAACCGTTTTGGCATATCCGCGCCTCGATCATGTAACCGCGATCATCGTCCTCAGTCATGTAAACCGCCGTCCATGACACGGTTACCTTATCGCCGTTGCGATCAGCCCAGACTTTTTCGGGGGGTGCGTAAAGCACAGACCAGGGTAACCGCCGGTGCATCACCACTACGGTGAAGATGTCGCCTTCCACACTGACTACCGTGGCCGAAACCCAGCAAGGCCACTCCTGTTTATCGGGTTTGATGAAAAGCCACGATCCATCGTAGTTGCGATTCCAAACGAGTGCGTGATCGCCAGCATAGAGATCGCCAGCATGAAGGTAGGCAATGCCTGGGCCATAGCGGCAGTGTGCCTGCTGTAATACGGTAACGTCTGGGAAATCGAAGGTCGCCGTTGGACTGATCGTTGGTGTGGGGGTAATCGTCGGTGTCGATGTCACCGTCGGCGTGGGTGTATTCGTCGGTGTATCTGTTGCGGTGGGCGTCAGGGTCACCGTCGGTGTGTACGTTGACGTGGATGTGATGGTAGGGGTCGGCGTTGCCGTAGCAAGAAGGGATGCCAGCGATGTTGAGCTGCACGCGGGAAGGAGAAGACTCATCAAGAGGAGTAACAGCAGTTTGCGTGGGTACCTTCGAGTAACCATTTGATTTAACCGCCAATGAATGCATTCTACGGCACACTTCGAACATATCGCAATGAAACGGGAGGGCTAGGTGCTTTCTGCTTGACCGCGTGTTAGCACTGCTAATCCCGCATTGCCAGTTTCAAGAATATCCTCACTTCAGGAAACCTCCTGTGGCGTACTCATAAACACTCACATTTCATTTCATCAGAGGAGGATTGTATAATCTCACCCTAGTCATGGGCATACAAGAGAAAGCTTCAAAAACTGAGTTCTCACTCGAGAACGAATATTCTTACAATCGATCCGGACCGGTACGCTGGATCATTTCCCACGCGCTGCGTCACCCATTCTTCCCGCTCGGTTTGCTTCTCGCGGCAGCGGGGAATAATTACGCTTTCGGCTATGTTCAGATTTTCATCGGGCGCGCATTCGACCTGATCACCTCGGCCAACTGGACGCGAGCAGACCTAACCGTTGCAGCGTTGACCGTCTTGGGCGCAGCCCTCTCCCAGGGTTTCACGGGGTTAATCCGTAACTACGCCGCGGAATTCATAGCGCAAGCCATCGAACGCGATGCCCGGCACGAACTCTACGTCAGCCTGCTTGGAAAGAGTCAAACTTTCCACGGACGTCAGCGCGTCGGCGACATTATGTCCCGCGCCACGAATGATGTTCGCTCGCTAAACCTGATGTTCAGCCCCGGTATGATGTTGATTACCGACTCTATTATGAATTTGGTTTTCCCTATTGCATTGATTGGGTTGATACGCGTAGAGCTGTTAATCGTTCCCGTACTATTCGCCATCGCGCTTGTTCTCACACTGCTTGATTACAATCGCCGCCTCAGCCCGGTCAGCCGCGAGATTCGCGACCAGTTCGGGGTGATGAACGCTGGTTTAGCCGAGGCGATCGCCGGAGTCGAAGTTGTCAAGGCGAACGTCCAAGAACACTACGAATGGGACAAATTCACTCATAACGCACGCCTGTTTCGAGATCTGTTCGTCCAGCGCGGTGAAATCCAAGCGCGATACTGGCCTATGCTGGCCTTCGCTGTATTTTGGGCAGTCGGCTTCTTTCATGCGCTTACCGTCTGGCAAGCGGGCAGAATCTCCCTCGGCGAGGTCGTCGCCTTCGTCGGGCTCATGGGTGGACTTCGCTTCCCGACCTTTATCTCCCTATTCTCATTCGACCTGGTGCAGCTGGGGATCGCCGGCGCGCGCCGCATCCTCAAATTGATAAACGCCGAAACCGAATTGGACGAGAATGTCGGCGGCGTCGCCCAAACAATCCGGGGGGAGGTTACATTTAAAAATGTCGGCTTCGGCTATAACGGGAAGCCGGTGCTAAAGGATATCTCCTTCACGGCTAAATCCGGCGAGACGATCGCCATTGTCGGTCAGACCGGCTCCGGCAAGACCACCCTCACGCACTTGATCAACCGCATCTATGATGTCGATGAGGGTGCGGTGCTTGTCGACGGCATCGATGTGCGGGAGTGGAGCATGGAATCGTTACGCTCCCAGATTTCCACCATTGAACAGGACATCTTCCTTTTCTCAACGAAACTCTCCGACAACATCTCCTTCGGGCGCGATGATGCTACCAAGGAAATGATTGAGACAGCCGCGCGCGAAGCTCAGGCAGACGAGTTCATTCGCAGCTTCGCAGACGGTTACGATACCGAAATAGGAGAACGAGGCGTGACCCTCTCCGGCGGTCAGCGGCAGCGTATTGCCATCGCCCGTGCCTTCCTCACCGACCCGCGCATCCTTATCCTGGACGATAGCACAAGCGCAATCGATAGCGAAACCGAGGATCAAATCCAGCGCGCCATGCGTAAGATCAGCCAGAAGAGGACGACTTTCCTCATCACACATCGCCTCAGCCAGATCCGTTGGGCGGATCGCATACTGGTTCTCCGTGGAGGGGAGATTATCGATCAAGGGACTCACACAGAACTATTGGCGCGCTCTGCGGATTACCAGCGCATCTTCGCTCGCGTTAGGTCATCCGCTGATAACGGCTTCTCCGCTGGTTCACCGATAGACACCACGCCTGAGGCAGGAGAGTAACGGGGCATGGGGTTCATTCTCGACGGACTGGACACCGAATCTTACGATCGTGAGTATAGCGATCGCGATCTGCTGCGGCGGATTGTCTCCTATTTCCGCCCATTCGGCCGCAAGATGGCGGTGGTCGCGCTCATGCTCACGTTGAACTCTGTGGCTGGGAGCGGCAGGCCGATTGTGATCGCTAAAGCGATTGACATGGTCACCGAAATGCCCACCATCTACCGTATGGCATTCGCCGCGAGCCTGCTCCTTCTACTCGGCGCGGCTGCGTGGGTCACCAATTTCATCCGCCAGTGGCTCTCGGCAAGAGTGGTCGGCGACGTTGTTCTCCAGCTTCGCTCTGACGCCCTTGACGCCACCGTAAACCATGATATGCCCTTCTTCGATCAGCACCCAACAGGCAAGATCGTAAGCCGGGTGACCTCCGATACGCAGGATTTCTCCGACGTTGTTGGGTTGGTTATCAACTTGATCAGCCAGGTCTTGATAATCATCATCCTGATCATCTGGCTTTTCAACATTAACACCACACTCACCCTCCTTTTGCTGGGGATGTCACCCATTGCAGCCTTCATCGCCTTAAGCTTCAGGCGTGTCGCCCGTCGTGTAACCCAGCATGCCCGTCGGGTAACAGCGAAAATCAATGCCCAGATCCAGGAGTCGATCAGCGGGATCATCGTCGCCAAGAGTTTCCGCAAAGAACAGGCGATCTTTGAGACATTCGAACGCAACAACCGCCAGGCCTATCACGTGGGTCTGCGCCGCGGTCTGACTTTAAACACAATTTTCCCCATCATGGGGCTTGCGAATGGCCTGGCGACGGCAATGCTTATCTTCGCCGCAGGGCTGCGAATTCAGACCGGCGTCATCTCACCCGGCGAGTGGTACCTCTTCATGCAAGCCGTAGGTTTCTTCTGGTACCCACTCATGGGGATCGCCTCCTTCTGGAGCCAATTCCAAGATGGCCTGTCCGCCGCCGAGCGGGTGTTCGCATTGATCGATGCCCAACCAGATGTTAAGCAAATAGCAAACGAGCCAGTCGAGGAGCTCGAGGGACGCATCGAATTCAGGAATTTACGCTTCAGCTATTCGGACAAAGAGGTAGTCCTTCCGGACTTTTCATTGCTGATCCATCCCGGGAAGACACTCGCTCTTGTCGGTCATACGGGCGCAGGGAAGAGCAGCATCGCCAAATTGATCACTCGCTTTTACGAATTCCAGGAGGGTGAGCTGCTTATTAACGGTCGTGATATCCGCCAGTTGGATCTGGATATGTATCGACGGAATTTGGGCTTGGTCCCGCAGGATCCCTTCCTCTTCTCCGGCACTGTCGCGGAGAATATCCGCTACAGCCGGCATGAGGCGACGGAGGAAGAGGTGCGCCGAGCTGCTGAACATATCAGTGGCGGAGAATGGCTCGCCGATTTACCCAACGGGCTGGAGACCGACGCGGGCGAGCGTGGCGCCAATCTATCGATGGGTCAGCGCCAGCTCGTCGCACTAGCGCGGGTGCTACTGAAGAATCCCGCAATCCTTATCCTCGATGAAGCCACAGCCAGTGTCGATCCCTTCACAGAAGCGCAGATCCAGAGTGCACTGCAGCAGGTGATGCGCGGGCGCACCTCTGTGGTCATCGCCCACCGCCTGTGGACTGTGCAGAATGCAGACCGGATTATCATCATCGATCGCGGCAGGGTCATCGGCGATGGAACACACAGCTCCTTGATGGCAGAGGGCGGGCATTATGCTGATCTATACAACACTTACTTCCGCCACCAATCGCTGGAATACATTGAGAGCATGAGGATTTAATGCTGAAAACCATAGTCATTGGATGCCCTGCGATGCAATTCTCCGCAGCAGTGAAAGTACTTTCCTATTAATACGTAGGGAGCCACCGAAACTCTACGAAAACCCTTGCTTCGGCTATCTCTTGCCTCGCGGCCTGATCTCGACTACTCCAGGCTGCTCCAATTCACCCCGAATATCAATTTCCGCCGCGCCAAAAGCGCGGATGACCTCGGCGTTAGTGAGCAAATGGTGGGTGACTGTCGAGGTCCGAAATTTAGAATCCCCGTCGGCGAAAGCCAAAGGAAGCAGGAGTTGATCTGCTAGATATTCGTCGACAACCCCTTCTCCGCGCAGGAACGTATGAAGTGCATCAACGGCTTCATCGGCAACTCGCTCAGCCGACTTGCCCCGCGCACCGAGACCGAAATAGCAGGATTGGCCGGACTCAAACTCGGCTTGCAGTAGGAAAAGCGTCCCCTTCCCTGGAGAGGGCAAAGTTTGGACCTCAATTTCCACCTGGCAACCTAGATCATCGAGCCTTTTCAAAGCTCGATCCCGCTGCCGGTGAGCGATGCTCTCCGGTAGATTGGAAACTGTCGAAAAGCCACGGATCCGCAGAAGCTCCCCTCTTTGTAAGCGCTTCAGGGGTGCAATCCGCCTCTGTAAGGATTGTGCACGCACTCGGATCCGTCCTCCGCCCTGCGGATAGAATCCCGCTAGCTTCAACCCTAGGTCCGCTCGGAAGCCCAGCGATCGCATCGCAAGCAGCCAATTCCCTTCTAGATAATGGAAACATGGGCTCCAGGGCACATGCGTCCCTCCGCTGATTTCGATCTCCGACGGGGATCCCGCGGTACTCAGCGGTAGAAAGATCGTCTGGAGAACGAGCGAAGTCGAGCCAGCAGTAGGGATCTCGAAGCGAAAGGAGCCGGGCCGAATCGAAGCTGGCCTAAATTCGATTTCCCGCGATCCCAAACACACACCTTCAACCTGCGCCTGCCCCACAGAAGCTGAGGCATTCACACAGGTTAAGTGCTGGGCTCGCAATCCTGGCTTCGATCGACGCGCGCGAATATTCAGGATCCGGAAAGGACTGTTGGTCATGAGCGAGAGCGTCAACGCGCTGCGCAATATCTGCCCCCCGCCTTCACCTTTTGCTCCATCGATCTCGATCATCCTTGTTCTCACCCTCTTCACAATCCGTCTGATTCTCCCAAGCTTTCAGCCTCTTACCCAGTATACAGCCGGGTTCAAACGAGATTATTCATCGCTGCATTCTTCAGAATGACATGTAAGAGAAGGGTTCTGCACAATCAGATTTCATTTCGAGTGAGCCGTGCAGCGGCAATCGAGAAATCCCTAGGGTGTATGGCGAAAGGGATCGGCCCTTAGGTGTATGCAAATCGCGCTAATCTCTCCTCCCCCAATTCTTGGAGAATTATCAGTATTGTACGCCCCCATCCGCTGTCGCCTCATTCGCATCAGGATTGTATAATCCACCTTTATTCAACAGGAGGATATTGGGTGCCTAACGCCCTGCTGTATCTCATCACGGTACTCATCTGGGGCTCAACCTGGCTGGCCATTAAAATTCAGTTGGGCGTCGTGCCGCCTACACTCTCGATCGTTTATCGCTTCACGCTTGCGGCGGGAATCCTCTGGATCTATTCAACCATCCGTCGACTGCCCATGCGTTTCTCGCTCCGGCAGCATGCGGGCATGGTTTTGCAGGGCTTCTTCCTCTTCTCATTAAACTACATCCTCGTCTACCTCGCCGAGGGATATCTAACCAGCGGTTTGGTCGCGATTATCTTCTCCAGTATCGTCATAACCAATGTCTTTTTCAGTGCAATCTTCTTGAAGGACCCCATCCGACCACGTGTTCTCCTTGGGGGTCTTGTAGGGCTATTTGGCCTCGTGCTGGTCTTCTGGCCCGAATTGATCTCCTTTGACCTCTCCAGTGGCAGAGCATTAGGCTTGATCCTCGCCGTATGTGCTACCCTGTCTGCTTCTCTAGGAAATATTCTGGCGGCGTACAATCAACGCAGCGGACTGCCTGTCCTGCAATCGAATACACTTGGCATGACGTACGGAACGGCTTTTACAGTTCTGCTTGTGCTTTTGCAGGGCACCGGGTTGACCTTTGACTCATCTGCATCCTACATCCTTTCCATGGTCTACCTTTCGCTCTTCGGTTCAGTGATTGCCTTCGGAACGTACCTTACCCTGCTCGGTCGCATTGGATCGGATAGAGCAGCGTATGTACACATCCTTTATCAAATCGTTGCTCTTGCACTATCTACACTATTCGAGGGCTTAACCTGGAACCTACAAGGGGTACTGGGAGTATTACTTATACTCGCTGGAAATGTGATTGCTGTATCCAAGATTTCGGCTGGGACCAAATAAAGCCAACGATTCGGGGGTCCTACCACCAGTCTGGCACAGCCCACTCCAGCTTATACCGATGCCAGGAGACACAAATTGAACGACAAAATCCTTCAACTCTACCCTGCTCCCTGCCATGAAGTCTCTTTACGAGGTCTTTACCTTGAACACCACCTTCGTCTGCAAGCGGAAGGACTCGACCGTGTTTTCGTATGCGCTAATTTCATCAGCAGTCTGGATGGGCGCATCGCCGTTCCGGATACATCCGGCAAGGGTGTTACCTTAGCCGAGGCGATCACGAATCCGCGCGACTGGCGACTCTTTCAAGAGCTGGCTGTACAGGCGGACATCCTGATCACCTCCGGGCGCTACCTGCGCGAATACACCAAAGGGGCTAAACAGGAAATACTGCAGATCTATGATGACCCACAGTTCGAGGACTTACGGGACTGGCGCTTAAGTAAAGGCATTTCACCCCAACCCGATCTAGCCGTGATCAGCAACCGACTGGATTTCGACATCCCCCTCACTCTGCTGGAGGGCGACCGCTCGCTGCTGGTTTACACGACGAAATCAGCCAATCCCGAGCAGATCCAACGCCTTAAAGCCCAGGGGGCAGAAGTCCTTTTCGCTGGGGAGGAGAGCGTCGATGGTCAAGAGTTATTTGACCACATGTCCGAGCTCGGCTACCAAACGGCATACTCGGGCGCAGGCCCAAAGGTGCTGCACCTGCTCGCATCCAGCGGGGTCTTGGACCGCCTATATCTGACTATTGCGAACCGCCTTCTAGGTGGCGAGCCTTACGCGAGCATCCTCGAGGGACCTCTGCTCAACCCACCTCTAGGCCTGCAGCTCAACACGCTATACTTCGACCCATACGGCATCGAAGGTTTGGGGCAGCTGTTTGCCTCCTATGATCGAGCGCGATAGCCATTCCAATCAGGCTTCATCAAGAGAGCGAATAGGATAAGACTGGTGTTCACCAGCATCAAAGATACTTTCAACGAATATCCTCGCACCTTCTGGACACTCGTCGGGGCTTCATTCATCGACCGTCTTGGCGGGACGATGATTTTTCCCTCCCCCCATGGTCATGATGGCTGCAGGTACCGCGTTGTATATGGTCGGATTGGCGATGTTTGGCTTTGTCTCGACATACTGGCTCTTCGTTGTCGCCATCCTGCTGCTCACCTTTGGGGAGATGATCGTTATGCCTGTTAGCCAGGCGCTAGCGGCACGTTTTGCCCCCGAGGACATGCGCGGTCGCTATATGGCTTTCTTCTCCCTCGCCTGGGCCGTCCCTTCAACCATAGGCCCATGGGCCGCCGGTCTGATCTTGGACAACTACAATCCCGACTGGGTCTGGTATGCTGCTGGAATCGCTTGTGCGATCTCCGCAATCGGCTTTCTAACGCTCCATCGGAGCGCACAGAAACGTTTCGCTGCAGCTCCGGCAGAAGAAGCTCATTGGGTTTGAGTGCATCAGGTTGATGGATATTACAGGTTCACTCCGGGTGATTGTTCAAGTTAACACTAGCGTCGTAAAAACGTAGGTTAATGGTCAGATAGAATAACCATTTTTTCTGTTAATATACTTTCGCGAGCCGCCTCCCCGAAAACCTACATGGTTGCGGGATCTCCCAGGCGGCTTGCGCTATTAACCATCTACCTTCCTTTGATAAAGAGTCCCATTTCTTGCTTCGGGACCGCCAAGCGTATAGTGAATAAATAAATCCCCCGCGCAGTTCCCCCAATTATGGGATTTTCATAACCCTGCCCCTGTGAGATCATCACACTATGGATGACACCAATTCTCACAACCGCTTTTTCATCTATCCACAGGTTCAGAGACATGACGAGATCCATACTGTGCTCGCAAGTATGGAGACGTTCTGCCAGTCACTGTGTGAGGTCGATCGAGATCTCGTTGGTATGCTGATTTCCCAAGTCGAGGCACACAGTTCACAATCTCATCTCCTGCCCCATCTCACACCGTTTGAGTTCGTGCTGTTTATCATATTGATCGAGCAGCAGAGGG
>Ga0307420_1000154_pt1 | contig 32594 bp, 33 predicted proteins | sample SalMarWE160240MG_2_FD_202167 | JGI IMG/M metagenome (GOLD analysis project Ga0307420, IMG submission 202167) | Salt marsh sediment microbial communities from the Plum Island Ecosystem LTER, Massachusetts, United States - WE1602-40 | ecosystem: Environmental > Aquatic > Marine > Intertidal zone >... | reverse complement strand
AGGCAGCCGGGCAATTGTAGGTTCGACAAAGATATCCTATGGTTCGATCACCCCCCCACTGATCGCTGCCGATCTACTCGGTCGGATATTCTGGCTGAACCTCAATCAGAAGTTGCCTGTCGGGGAGGCGTTACGACGCGCTAAATTGAAGCTCGCTACCGAGATGCACAACCGGCAAGGTTTCCTCGACGGTGAAGACCAGAAGACTTTGATTTCATTCGTCCTATATGGCGACCCACTATTCACCCCTTCAGATATTGCGCCGATGCCGGGCGAGAAATCCGTCATCCGTAGGCGCACCAGACCCAGATTGATGAAAACGGTCTGTGCCCTGGGTGGATCTGATGTCTCACCTGACAAATTGAAACCGAGCACCCTTAGGAAAGTCAAGCTCATCGTTTCTCAATATCTTCCGGGTATGCAGGAAGCTACGTGTAAGATCCATCCCCAGCATTTCTATTGCTCGGGCGAGGATCATAATTGCCCTACCATGCATATGGGTGCAAAATCTCACGCTTCCTCCGATAGCGGATCGACCATCATCACGCTCTCTAAGCACATCCCCGATGGCGAGCGCAACCACCCTCATTTTGCCCGCATCACGCTAGACGCGTCCGGTAAAGTGACCAAGCTGGCGGTCTCTCGCTAACATCACGATCCTGGAGATATGGCACGCTTCTTGCACCTATCTGTGCAGGAAGGAAGCAAAGTGCCATGTCTCAAGGATTTGATCGACTCGGATTTCATTATTATCACGACCAGGACCATTACACCCAAGCGGATCTTGACCGCTGGCTGCCAATTTTCCAATCTATCCAAACGAAATGGCTCACACTGAGTGGATCTTGTTCACTAGCCATCCCCGAGTTCTTCCTGCGCAAACTGATCGAGGCGGATATCAAGCCGATCATTCACCTCGAGGCATCAATCGACCAACTCAATGTTCGCTCGCTCAGACCACTTTTCGCTAATTACACGGATTGCGGCATCAAGCACATCGTTCTCCATGACCGCCCGAATATGCGTACGCAGTGGGATCCCTCGAGCTGGTCTCGTGGTGATCTGGTCGAGCGATTCATCGACCACCTGATCCCCTTACTTGAGTTTCAAACCGAATATGGTCTAAAGCCAATTTTCCCTCCTCTAGAACCCGGTGGCGATTATTGGGATACCGCATTTCTTCGAACAGCGCTTGGATCCCTCCAGCGCAGAGGGAAAGGTGAATTGCTAAAGGACCTCACGTTAGGTCTCTACCAATGGAGCTATGGGAAACCGCTTGATTGGGGAGCTGGAGGCCCAGAAGTCTGGACCTGCGCACAACCATACAACACCCCCACTGACAGCCAGGACCATCGGGGTTTTCGAATAACCGAATGGTATTCCGCAATCTGCCGCGAGGTTGTCGGAATTGAACTGCCAATGTTAATACTCGCTGGCGGAATTTCCCCTCAGACGCAGGTTGGAAGAACGGGAATAAAATCAGATCTTGATGCAATCACCGAAATTCTTGAGCACGCCAGGTGTGATGACCACCCCGGTCTGGTACTCAACCTCGCTCTAGACCCACATACGGTTTCCGAAGGGCTGCGAGATAGCTGGGAAGCCATCATTGAAAAACCATCGCCCTCAAGGCGAATAAAGGCTAAGGTAAAGAAACTGTTTGCTGGTGAAGAAACGAGCACAACAAACGCTACTCATAAGAAAATCATCTCACATTACGTGCTTCTTCCGATGTCAAATCACCGCAACTTAACCCAGGATTGGGTAAATGTAGGACCCTTTGCGTTAGCCGTGAAACCAGTTGTTGGTTTCTCTGTGGGAGAAGCCCAATTCGCCGAACGAGTGACGATCATCGGCCACGAGACGGATATTCCTGCTGCTATCGAAGACCAACTGCGCAGTGCCGGTTGTGATGTCAACCGCCTCCGAATGGCAGATGCGTCAGAGCTTCTTGTTATGGCGGCCGAACTAGCTTCAAAGAACCTCACTTCTGGAGTTGTCAATGCCTGATGCAAATTCCCTCGAGTACTTACAGCATCTCTCCCAACCCGAACATCCGCGGCAATTAGGAGAAGCCAAAGTCAAAGTCCTAGGCCTGGGTGGAGGAGGGTCGAACGCCGTCAATCGTATGATCGAGTTAGGGGTGATGGGCGTCGAGTTCATCGCCGCCAACACTGACCAGCAAGCACTAGCTTCCAGTCTTGCACCTACCCGCATTCAACTTGGACCACGGATCACTCGCGGTCTGGGAGCAGGTGGTGACCCAAAGATCGGCGCATCAGCAGCGATGGAAAGCAGCCGTGAGATCGCCGCGGTTCTTGCAGGAGCCGACATGGTCTTCATCACCGCAGGCATGGGTGGTGGTACAGGAACTGGAGCAGCTCCTGTCGCGGCCGAGATCGCGCGGGAGATCGGCGCAGTTGTTATCGCAGTTGTTACCATGCCTTTTAGTTTCGAGATGAGCAAGCGCTCCCAGAATGCCCTGGAAGGTGTCCGTCTAATACAACCGCATACGAATACGCTGATTACCGTGCCAAATGATCGCTTGTTGCAAGTCGTTCCCCGGGATCTAAGCCTGGAGGTCGCCTTTCGTATTGCGGATGATGTTCTGCGCCAGGGAGTCCAGGGGATCGCCGAATTGATCACCCGTCCCGGCTTGATCAACGTAGATTTCGCACATGTGCGCGAGATTATGACCCGCGGAGGTGGCGCCTATATGGCCATCGGGTTAGGGGAAGGTGAAGAGAAAGCGCCCGCGGCGATTAAGCAAGCGCTGCACCACCCACTGTTAGAGATCGACGGCCTCGATAGCGCCTCGGGTGTTCTCGTGCACTTCACAGGAGGCGAGGACCTCACGCTCTACGAAGTTGGAGAAGCCGTAAACGAGCTGCGCAATGTGACCACACCTGATATCGACATCATTCTCGGTGCCACGACGGATCCAGCGATGACGGGCCGGGCGCAAGTCATTTTAATCTTCACCGGTGTGGGAGGCTGCCCAGTTGCTGCCACACAGGGGATTGATGAAATTGCAATCGCATCTTCATCTCAGGTCAAAAGTAATCAGATAGAGGATCTCGACCTACCAACTTTTCTAAGAAGGCGCGCCGCTGTCGGCTCAAGGAGCTAACAAACTGTGGATCAGGCAACGATAAAGAAACTCACCCGCGCCGTCGGGAAAAAGTTCCCCGAGATGGACCGAGTTAGACCTTCGGTAAGCAAGCAAGCCAGCAGGGAGGGGAATGTACAATTTTTGTTGACCTACAAGGGGAAGGCTGAACTGCCAGGGGGTCGTAAGATCAGCCGCATTGTTCGCGTCGTCGCCGATGAGCGGGGACGGATCATAAAGATGAGTACATCAAAATAGCCATGGACGAATATCTGATCAACCTCAACTCGTATGCAAAACTCGCTTTTTGGAAAGTTGCCGCTAGCCTTACCGGAGCCGCGGTACGCAACCAACGACTCTTTAACCGCGTCTTATGGGTCGCGCCCATCGTTCTCGCCGCGGTCCTTGCCTATATGTTTGGCAGGTTGTTTGGCACAATTCTCCTATTGGGATTAGCAGCATAACTCGCGTACTGTCGTTGCAGGCTAAAGTCGCCCAGAGTACAATCCGGGCGACTTTCTGTTACTCTTGAGACACCATCGTTTTAGCCATGCGAAGTCGATTGCCAGTTGTACTCTTTGTTCTTATGATGTTGGTCTGCTTCGCAGCAGGCGCTATTAGCGTGCTCCTTCAAGGTGAAGAACAAGATAAGAGCCCTCAAAAAACACCTTTCACATCGATTGAAATCGCACCCACCACACCTATCCGCAGTGAAGCCGTCTCCATTCTCGTGCTGGGAGTAGATGAAATCAAACAGGATAAGCCGGACCTTCTTTCCATCTGGTTCATAAGTTTCCACCCCCCTGATAAAAAGATACGTCTCCTGGGGTTGCCTTCGGACCTCCTTCTTCCGAACACCGAAATCCCTCTTAGCGAGGCTTTCTCCCTTTGGGAAGCTCCGGATTACGGGGCCGATTTCATCACCGCGATGGACCACTTCTCCCCTCATCCCATCTTCGGCATTGCCGTTCTAGATGAGGAGGGTTTCAGTGCTTTAATCGATTACCTGGGCGGCTTCTCCCTCGACGATCAGACATACGATGGCGCTTCAGCGATTGGCACGCTTCGCTTGCTTGAAGACCAACCACTTGTCGCTCTAAAGCTGCAAGCCCAAATCCTGCGCGCACTGAGCGTGAAAGTTCCGGACCTTGGTGAAACACCCGAGCTCACACAACTCACGCTCCTTCTACCGGAGAACGCGTACACATCCCCTTCACCAGCACAATTGGCGACACTCGCCAGCCCCCTGCTCCCGTTGCAGGCGGATCTCATTGAGATCACTATTTTGGAGACCACACCTTGATCCAATTCGTAGAACTCTCTGGAATCCCTAGTGTATGATTCAAAACAACTCCTATGCCCCTTTCCATATCGAGGATATTACGAATATTAGATAAATCTCTGATCAGGAATTTCTTGCATATTTGCCAGACTCCGGCTATTTTATTAGAGTCAAGGTTACTAAACAGAAGAAAACGTAATTCATAAATCAACAAGTCTTCTTCGCGAGAAGTTGAAGGAGGTGAAATTCCGAGCGGAACCCACGATCCATTAAACGCTGTATCTACAAAAATTCCTAGGAGGAAGAAGATGAAACGTTTAGTCTTACTATCGGTACTCGTTATTGCTGTGCTTGCTATAGGCGCCTGCGCCCCTGCTGCTGAAGAAGAATGGGTGGTTACAGTCGCCGTTGAAAACCAATACATACCTTTCAACTATCTCAATGGTCAAACTGGTGAGCCTGAAGGTTGGGACTATGATGTGTGGGAAGAGATTTGCGTCCGCCTTGGCTGCACCGTCGAATTCGTCGAGGCTTCCTGGGAAGGCATGATCCAGGCTGTCGCCGATGGTCAGTGGGACGCTGCCGGCGATGGGATTACGATCACCGATGAGCGCGCGGAAATCGTTGATTTCTCGATTGGTTACATCAGCCTCGAACAGCGCTTGATTGTACGCACCACGGATGATCGGATTTCCAGCATCGATGATATCGTCGCCGACGAGAGCCTGAAGCTTGGTACGCAGGGTGGCACAACGAACTATGAAGTAGCTACAAAGTATCTGCCCGAAGAACGCATTTCTGCTTTCGAGACATTCCCCTTTGCGGTCCAGGCGGTTGTATCAGGTGATATAGACGCTGCCATCATCGATGACGTTGCCGGTCAAGGTTATGTGGGTGAGAACTCCGAGGCACTGAAATTGGTTGGCGACTCACTCTCCAGTGACTGGCTTGGCTTCATCTACCCCAAGGGATCTGAACTTAAGGGTCCAGTTGACGATGTCTTGCGCGAGATGATGGGAGATGGGTTCCTCGATGCGCTGAATTTGAAGTACTTCGGACCCGATTTCACCATCACATACGATGACATCCAGTTCCCTGAGTAAAAACAGTCGTCGTGAGCGGTGCGTGACTGGAACTTGATGTGACCAGTACACGCATCGTCTGAGAATAATAACCGGTGTGCAGTGAAACCTCTGCACACCGGTCTATCACCCAACCCAGGAGCCATAAGTGCCTGAACAGCAAGTCGATCCCCTTCTCCAGCCCCATCCCGTGATAAAGATTGAGGGGCAGCGTGAACTTAGAAATTGGCGGGCATTCCCATGGTGGTTCGTCGCCCTAATCTCTATCGCAGCATTGGCTGCCTACACAATTTACGCGCAAGAAAGTTATCGTGAGGCTTTTCTCTGGATTAAAGCAGGTCTTCAAGTTACCCTAAGTATTTCCCTGATTTCATACTTCATCGCGGTTTTTCTAGGCTTAATAACCGGTCTGAGCCGGCTCTCCAAAAATGTATTCCTGAACAACCTGGCACGCCTTTACGTCGAGCTCATCCGCGGTGTGCCCATGATGGTGCTCATCTTCTTTATCGCCCTTGTGGGTGTGCCAGCAGTAGTTGATGGACTTAACAACCTCGGTCATTGGTTCGGGCAGCAGGGGATCACCCCTCTCGCCGTGGCATTAACTGCCTTTAGCAACAAATCGTTCCCCATGACGGTCCGCGCCACCGTAGCCTTGTCGGTGACGTACGGTGCGTTTATCGCTGAAATATTCCGCGCCGGCATTCAGTCTATCGAGCGTGGACAGATGGAAGCTGCGCGTTCACTGGGCATGAGTTCCGGCCAGGCGATGGTTCACATCATCCTGCCCCAGGCTATTCGCAATGTTCTACCGGCTCTCGGTAACGACTTTGTAGCCATGGTGAAAGATTCTTCGCTTGTATCCGTGTTGGCCGTGCGCGATATCACCCAGATTTCCAGACTATACGCTGGAAGCACCTTCCGTTTCCGCGAAGCCTACATGACACTCTCCGTAATGTACCTGACATTGACCGTGGCTCTATCCCTTTTGCTACAGGCTTTTGAAAGGCGGCTTCGTAGAAATGACTAATGCTCAACACATCATCGTGGTCGAAGATCTCCACAAGCATTTCGATCAGGTACATGCCCTGAACGGCGTCAGCATGAAGGTCGGCCGCGGCAAAGTCGTCGTGATTATCGGCCCCAGTGGATCGGGGAAGTCAACTCTGCTGCGCTGCATAAATCATCTAGAAATTCCAACTCAGGGGAAAGTATCGATCGATGGCGAACTGCTTACTCCTGATCAGAAGCACCTAAACGAAGTTCGCGCAGAAATCGGCATGGTTTTCCAGCTTTTCAATCTTTTCCCTCATCTCACGGCGATTGAAAACGTTACCCTTGCGCAAAAGGTTGTGCGCAAACGATCCAAAGCGGAAGCTGCGGAGATCGCCATGAAACAATTAGAGCGAGTTGGGATTCCGGAAAAAGCAGATGTTTACCCTTCTCAACTCTCTGGCGGTCAACAGCAGCGGGTGGCGATCGCTCGCTCACTGGCGATGGATCCCAAGATTATGCTCTTCGACGAGCCCACAAGCGCTCTCGACCCGGAGATGATCAAAGAGGTGCTTGATGTTATGCTCGATCTCGCCAAGGAAGGCATGACCATGTTGGTCGTTTCGCATGAGATGGGCTTCACCCGTGCCGCTGCAGATGAAATTATATTCATGGATGAGGGGCTTATCGTCGAGCACACAACACCACATGATCTTTTCAACAACCCTAGGGAGGAACGAACAAAGCTCTTCCTCTCGCAGATCCTTCAACATTAATCTTGGATGGTCTGGAGATCGTTCAACGCATCTCTGACCTCGTATCAATAGCTGTTGTGCGTCTTTCTTACTTTCTTAAACAGTTTTTTCGCATTGATCATTTGTTGGGTTTGCACCAATACAGGTACTGAACAGTGGTGACCTTTTTCATGTTAACGTACAAAGGCCGCCCCATGGCGACCTTTCTTTTGTGCGCTGGGCGGGACTTGAACCCGCACGCCTTGCGGCACATGATCCTCAACCATGCCTGTCTGCCAATTCCAGCACCAGCGCGATTTTAGTTGGAACCGCGGTATTATAGCCGACACACCATGAATGTCAACTTTATGTGTGCGGTCATAGGCATTCCAATCCAGATGGATGCACAAAGTGGATTCAATTTCTTTGCGATGGATATGACCCAGCACCGGGGTTAGTAAGGAGAAAGTTGCGATGCGAATAGTCCTTGATGCGATGGGAAGCGACACACACCCCGGCCCGGAAGTACACGCCGCGCTCGAAGCTTATCAACTCTGGGGGGAACCGATCATACTCGTCGGCCCGGAATCTGAATTGGGTGCTCAATTCACCGAACTTGGCGGTGACACGAGCACAGTGGAGATTGTCCACGCTCCTGAAGTCTTGAAGATGACGGATAAGCCCGCTAAAACTGCCCGGGGAAAAGCGGAAAATTCGATGGCGGTCGGCATGGACCTGCTCAAAGATGGAAAAGCCGACGCGTTCGTCACCGCGGGCAACACCGGTGGAGCGATGGCGACAGCCCTTTTTCGGCTCGGCCGCATCCACGGCATAAAACGCCCCGGCCTCGCTGTTGCATTTCCCGTGCAGGACGGTTATTCCGTGATGCTCGACATCGGCGCGAATACAGATTGCCGACCTGAGTATTTGCTTCAATTCGCCCTGATGGGATCTGTATATGTATCTCAAGCGTTCGACAAGAAATCCCCGAGAATAGGTCTGCTCTCAAATGGCGAGGAACCCGGAAAAGGCAACATACTTGTCAAAGAAACATACCCGCTCCTGGAGGCCTCTGGTGTTAACTTCATCGGCAATGTCGAACCAAAGGAAATATTCGCCGGAAAGGTAGACGTTGTGATCGCTGATGGTTTCGACGGAAATGTGTTTATTAAAACCAGCGAGGCCGTAAGCAAGTTCCTTATCGACATCATCCGTGATCAAATCCGTTCCAGTGCCATCTCATCGATCGGAGGCCTGCTTGCCAAACCTGCCTTCACGCATGTGCGCAAGCTTCTTGATCCATCGGAATATGGCGCAGCCCCGCTTTTGGGTGTAAATGGTCTCGTCTTTATTGGACATGGGCGATCGGATACCAAGGCGCTTGTCAATGCTATCCGCGTCGCCCGTCAGGCTGTCGAAGGTGACGTGTTAGAAGCTGTACAGTCAGCGATCAGAGAACGCCTGGCTGAGAAATAGGAGAGCACCTCTTGACCAACAACAAAAATACAGACAACACCGTTGTCATCACCGGCGTGGGCATGGTCACATGTCTGGGATCCGACAGAGAGACTTTCTGGAATTCCATCCTGCGAGGCAAGTCGGGGATACGGAGAATCACTCAATTCGATGCCAGTGACCTGCCATGCCAAATAGCGGGAGAGATCCCCGACTTCGATCCCGCTCAATTTATGCCCGCAAAAGAGGCTCGTCGGATATCAAGAAGCTCCCAGATCGGTTTAACAGCTGCTATCACAGCCATGGATGACGCAAACCTTCCCCAGGAGAGTGCAAAACCCGAACGTGTGGGTGTTTACTTTGGCTCGGCGATTGGAGGGTGGGATCGAGGCATGGAAGGAGTATATGCGCTTCGGGAGAAGGGGTTGTCCAAGGTTAACCCATTCGTGCTTCCAGCCACTCTTGCGAATATGCCTGCATTCCATGTTGCCAAATATTTCGGAGCGCATGGACCTAACATCACAATCTCAACCGCCTGTGCCACCGGAACACAAACTGTCGGCGAGGCAGCGCAGGCCATCCAAAACGGATGGGCAGATGTCATAATCGCCGGAGCCACAGATGCGCTCATTACGGACTACATCATCGGTGGTTTTTCCGCCATGCGTGCCATCCCCACAAGCTTCAACGACTCTCCCAAACAAGCTTCGCGACCTTTCGATGAAAAGCGAGAGGGGTTTGTGTATTCAGAGGGATCTGCATGTCTTATTCTCGAGTCACTCGATCATGCAAAAAATCGTGGAGCAATGATCTACGCTGAGGTTGCTGGATATGCTTCATCGAGCGATGCTTTTCATATCGCCGCGCCCGATCCCCAAGGAGATGGCGCAGTGAGGGCGATGAAGCTGTCAATTCTGAACGCCGGGGTTCACACTGAGGAAATTGATTACATTAACGCCCACGGAACTTCCACTCCGGCAAATGACGCTGCTGAAACCGCCGCAATTAAGAAACTCTTCGGTGACCATGCATACCAGATCCCTATCTCCTCAACGAAATCAATGGTCGGACATGCAATGGGTGCCTCGGGCGCGATCGAAGCGATCGCGTGTGCATTGACCTTACACAACGACGCAATCCACCCAACCATCAATTACGAAATTCCGGATCCTGAATTGGATCTCGATTATGTACCCAACGAGTCCAGACAGGTTCGGGTAAACACAATTCTCTCCAACTCCTTTGGACTCGGGGGGCAGAACGCATGTCTCATACTAAAACGCTGGGAGCATTAAGTGCAGCTATATCGCAACGAACGTCTTATTAAGTGGAATAAATTCCTGGGCCGATTGATGATGTTCGGCGGGCTGGGGGCATCCTTCGCCGCAGTGATCATCATCTTCCTCCGACCATCATTTCTCTCTCTCGCTTTCGGTTTGATGCTGTCGGGTGGTCTCTTCTCGCAGCTAGGCACAGCTTTACACAACCGTTTCGGTCGCAGCCCTCGAATAGATCAAGTTCTAGACGATTCGCTTAAGGGCTTGGGCGAAAACTACGCCTTGTTTCACTATTACTTGGGCACAAATCACGCTCTCTTCACCCCTGCAGGTGTATTCGCACTCATACCCAGAAACGAAAAAGGTGAGATCCTATACGAATCGGGGAAATGGATTCACAAACTTGGTAAACGCAGGTTCGGTCGGTCCCGAAAAACACTTAGAGACCTTGAGCGAAACGCCGAAACTGAAACGAAGGAGTTGAAGAAAGCGTTAACTAAAAAGCTTCCCAACCATTCCGAAACACCCATAAACCCTCTCTTGGTATTCTACGCCAACGATACAACCATCGCCTCAGATGGCTTGCCTATCCCAGCGGCTCATCGAAAGAAACTTAAGTCATACATCAGGCGGATAGAACGTCGGAAGTCATTATCCACAGAAGAAATTCATCATCTGGCGAGTACCTTCAAGATTGTCGCTAACAATACGGATTAGATTGATAAATAAAACAAGAAACGGGGCAGGCCCGTTTCCATATCATTAAATCGTAGAGGCCGGCCTATGCGCTGGCCCGTTCTCAATACTCCCTTACCTGCTTATTCACCAGGTAAGGAAGCAGCGGCGACATGCCCTTCTAAGTAACCCAGAAAAGTTGAAATGAAATCCGTGAGTGCACATATCCCATGGATTTTTAGTAAACCTAAAGGGCTGCCCCAGAAAAAGGCAGCCCCTTGTTCTATCTGCGGTATTGCCGGGAGCCTAGCTGCCTAGAAACTCGTCCAGAGCTTCTTTCGAGATCCGGTATGCTTTCCCGATCTTCTTAGCTGTAATATCTCCGGCTTCAATCGCTGCGACTACATCTTCCTCAGCGACCTTCAAGTAAGCGGCAGCTTCGGAAGGAGTCATCACCTCCGGTGCTTCTGGACCGCCGCCAGGGTCAGCAGCTGATCCACTCCCCGATTTCTTCAAACTATCGGTAATAGCGCTGCCGATGCCCATTCCCGCACCGATCCCAGCCGTGAGACCTGCACCACCGGATGGATTCTGCGCAGCATCGCGCATCGCGTCTGCGGCCTGAAGCTGGGTGTAGGTATCCATATCGAGCATACCCATTGCTCGCAATTCTTCCGCGGATCTTTCGGAGGGCTTCAAGCTCTCAATATAGAAGGAAATCAGGGACAATCCGATAGCCTTAAAATCGTCGATCGTTTTGGCTTTAACGCCAACACCAAGTTCCTCGACCAGACCGATGAGTTCAGGAACACTCGTCTCTTGCGCCGTCTCACCAAGAAGATCCTGGAGCTTAGAGAGCAGCATTGCCCGCAACCGTGCTTCGATATCCTTGGTCGTGTAGATTCCAGTTACACCAACGATTTGAGCGACAAACTGCTGAGGATCTGCCACCTTGTAGCTGTACGTTCCAAACCCTTGCAGCAGAGCTACGCCGAGCCCCATACCGGGATTGCGCACCAGGATTGGTTGTGGTGTTCCCCATTTCTCATCCGCGAATTCACGTGTCGACACAAAAAACACCTCAGCCGTGAACGGCGAACGATCGTTAAAAGCCTTGCCGATCAGGTTGATCAACAAGGGAATGTTCGCAGTCGCTATCGTATGACGCCCCGGACCGAAAGTGTCAAGTGCCTTCCCGTCTCGGTAAAAAACCGCTATTTGAGATTCTCGCACAATTACCTGACTACCGATGCGAAAATCCCCGGCAGTATCTTCCGGGAATCGATGAACGATCTCATCTTCCATCTCGCTTGGGTATTCGACAACATCAAATATTCGAGCCATCTTCTTTACTCCTCACTTCCTGTTGAGTCAACGGTAGTCAAGATCACTTCCTCTCGACGTTCAAAAGCACTTACGATCTCTTCGCTGAGAGTGACGATGTGCCTAATGGCAGCGGGGAAGCCATCCGTCCCGAGAGATGCACCGAGGTTGTCGATAGCGTTAGAAACCTGTTCGACTCCCTCGAGTAGAGCAACATCATAATTATAGATCTGCTCTAGTTCCTTGCTGTTTATTTGGACGGCGTCAAAAAGCCCCGAATAACCATAGGACGCGTTCCTAATCCGATTAATAAAAGCACGCAACTTGATCGCGGCTTCCTCCAAGTCATCTACTTGTTCGAGTTGGTTTTCCTTAATTAAACGGCGTTGAATCTCTGCCATTCGCTCCCATTGTTCTTCGAAACGTTGGGCTACGGTTAGTCGCAGCAATTTATCCGCTTCCCTCCGGTTATCTCGCTCAACATATCCGACAAAACCGGCTAAGAAGTTGCGAATCTTACCAATAAGATTATCTCCTGCAGTTATTTTATCCAGGGGATCGTTCATAATTCTCTCCTCACGCTAAATACACTATACGATACACCAATCTGGGTAGATTATATCTTTATGCCGCCGTAATCACAAACACCTGACTGACGAAACGCTGACAATGATCCCTCCACTATGAACTGAAACAAGTATAATTCACCTATAGATACTGTGCATCGCGTCGAAAGGAAGGGAACTCAATGGCTATAATTGACGAATTACTGCGAGTAGCAAAACCGCTCGGTGATTCTATTCGTATTAGCAAGGGTCCCGCTGTAACGGTTCGCGATACCAAAGTAGTTGCAGACAATATTGACAAAATTATACGAACGGCAGTGCTCGGTGATCCACGCGAGAAAGCGCTCGGCCAGTGGCTAATTCGGGCATGTGCACTGGGGATGGGTGTTTTTCCCGCATCGATCCACGACCTTTATCTGGCACGTGGACAAAGCAAGACACCGGATGATTTCACCGTCCCGGCGATCAACCTGCGCGCCCTGCCCTTTACTGCTGCAAGAACCGTTTTTAGATCCGCCATAGCGACTGAATCATGCGCTATGATTTTCGAGATCGCCCGATCAGAGATGGGTTATACCGACCAGCGCCCCACGGAGTATGCAGCCAACATCCTCGCCGCGGCAATCGCCGAAAGTTATGAGGGTCCGGTCTTCATTCAGGGAGATCACTTTCAAGTGAGCGCAGGCAAATATGCTCAGGACCCGGACTCGGAGATTGATGCAATTCTCGAACTGTCGCGCGATTCGATTGCAGCTGGTTTCTTCAACATCGATATCGATACTTCAACCCTCGTAGACCTGAGCAAAGAAACGATCTCGGAGCAGCAAGAACTTAACTATACCTGCTGCGCCGAACTTGCTGCCGGTATTCGCAACTTGGAGCCAGAAGGCGTGACGATATCACTAGGTGGTGAGATCGGCGAGGTAGGCGGGGTGAATAGCACCGAACCTGAGCTGCGAGCTTTCATGGAAGGGTACAACAAAGAGATTGAAGCAAGGCTTCCATCTGCCGCGAGCCTCTCTAAGATCAGCATCCAGACTGGAACATCCCATGGCGGTGTCGTCTTACCTGATGGGTCCATCGCAGAAGTTAGCGTGGATTTCGACACGTTGCAGCACCTATCCGCCGTCGCCAAGGAATATGGGATGGGCGGCGCAGTCCAGCATGGGGCTTCTACGCTGCCGGAGGAGGCCTTCAGCCGCTTCCCCGAGGCAAACACACTTGAAGTTCATCTCGCCACAGGATTCCAAAACATCCTCTACGACGAACTCCCCCAAGAGCTTCTCGAAGAGATCTTCGCCTACCTCCGCGATAATCACAGTAACGAACGCAAGGAAGGTCAGACGGACGATCAGTTCTATTACAAGACGCGCAAACGAGCGATTGGTCCTTTCAAGCAAGCGCTCTGGGACCTGCCTGAAAGCACGATCCACTTGATCGAGAAGAAATGGGAGGAGCAGTTCAAACTTCTCTTCGAACGCTTGAATGTTGGCGAAACGCGCGAAATGGTCCAGAGATTTACCAGGCTGGTTCCAATTCCACCTGGAATCAAGTCTTACCTCGCCGAAAGTGGTGGAGTAGGCGATATTAGTGATCTGGATGACTAGAGCGAAAAAGAATTCCTAATGTCACTCTCAGGCCAACGAGTCCAAGCGGGGAGATATTCCGTTGTGCCTCGTTGCTTAGTCTTCCTGCTGCGCGAAGCGCAAGTCCTTCTCATCCGCATTGCTGTTGACCGCGGCCATTGGGCTGGTCTTTTGAATGGGATTGGAGGGCATATCGAGCGCGGCGAAGATCCACGAAGTGCGGCTCTGCGTGAGATCAAAGAGGAGACGGGGTTAATCCTATCCCCTTCTTCTCTCTGTCTTTCCGGTGTTGTCACTGTTGATGTTGGAAGCGCGCCAGGGATTGGCCTGTACATCTTTGTCGGTGAAACAGAAGTCTCGGAGATCCAAAATTCCTGCGAAGGAAATCCAGAATGGGTCGACCTAGACGGCTTTGAGAAGCAGACATTAGTGGATGATCTGCCTGCACTCCTGCCCCGAGCTATAAAGAGTTTTCACGATAAACAACCCTTTTGCGCCGTGACGACATTCGATGAAGATGGGCGTCCAACAATCCACTTCAACCCGTGAAAACTTCAACTAAATCCAAATTCCCGCTGTATGGCATCTCTGGCCTCGTCATCATGGGCATCGGTGAAATCTTGCTTGCCCTGGACGTCTATTTCGCTGCAGTCTGGCTAACACCGATAATGTGGACGGGTTATATATTGGCCGCAGATGCCTTCCTTTTTCGCCGCAAAGGAAGTTCCTGGTTGACGACCCGGCGAAGGGAGTTCCCACTCGTTGTGCTGCTTTCGATTGGGATTTGGCTGCTCTTTGAAGTGCTCAATTTTCACATTCAGAATTGGACCTACCATGGTGTACCTGAGAACCCCATTATTCGTAATTTCGCCTATTTTTGGTCTTTCGCCACAATCATGCCCGGCGTATTCATAACCTCGGAGATCATCTCTACTTTACCCCCTGCACGATTTCTACACCATCACCCAATCAAGAGTGACAAAATACTCCTTGGCGCTGGCTGGTTATGGTTTCTATGCGGACTGCTCATGGTTGTGATCCCATTATTACTTCCCACACCGATCGCTTGCTACCTGTTTGGACCCATCTGGATCGGTTTTATATTGTTGATCGAGCCGATCAATGACCGCATGGGAACGCCATCGATTCGAAGAATGTTGCGAGGACGGACTTATTGGCCAATCCTATCCTTGCTCGCAGGTGGGCTAGTATGCGGCTTTCTCTGGGAGGCGTGGAACTTACAGGCGTTCCATTCTGGGGGTGGTCATTGGATCTATTTGGTGCCGGAGCCTCTCCGGATCTTCGGTTTGCACTATGGAAAGATGCCTCTCCTTGGTATGCTGGGCTTCCCACCATTCGCAATAGAACTCTTCGCGATGTATCATTTCCTGCGGAAAATCCTGGACGGTAACCGACTGCTCGGTAACCCTGCAGATGGTGAACTATTCCTCGTAGAACGATGAAAGGCGGTCAAGAAGACCGCCCGCAGTCCAACCATGAGTTCCCCCCGCACAAAATTACATTCCAGGCCATTCAAAAAAAACAAGTAAGGTATTCCCGTATCGCCTTTTGTCAAACTCCACCAAGAATCTTAGATCCATTTCTTTGTATTCATCAGGATCAATCTGGGCGATGACCCATGCATCTGGATTCAGCCATGCCAGATTGTCGTCTACAGCCCTAATCCCTCTAAGCCACATCCCTTTGTATTGTGGCGGTGCAACGTAGATATAATCGAATGGGGCCATCGTCGGTTTGTGCCGTAGAAACTGGAAAGCGTCACGCTGCTCTACATCTGCATCTTCCTGCAGTTTCGTGTGCTCGAGGTTTTTGCGAATGGTCTCAATCGCCCTTCTATTCTCATCGATAAAAACCACTCGTGCTGCGCCCCTACTTAACGCTTCAATCCCAACACTTCCCGTACCGGCAAATAAATCTAAGAATCTGGCCTCGCGAATATTCGCGCCAATAATATTAAATAGTGACTCTTTCACACGATCCCCTATAGGCCGCACGTCCAATCCTGGGACCATATGAAGCTTACGCCCTTTTGCATGACCAGCGATCACTCTAATACGCGCCATTATCGCCTCAACAAGGCTGTTTCTATCTCACTTGCGTGACTATGCGCACTCCACTGCGGTACGAGCGGCTTCTAAATTCACTCGTGGTGCGTGCACAGGAACAACGCAACCAGTGCCAAGCACGACACCCCGACTATTAAGAGACTTCAGAGCTTGTGCAGCCTCCTCCTGTACCTTAGTCGGGTCACCGCAAACCATCGTCATCCGTCGAATACCGCCACAAACTGCGCCAGATATCCGCAGCGCACCCTCTGCTAAGCCCGGAGCCACCTCGCGATCGTGCCAATTCACGATTTGCACAGGGTACTTTTCCGCAAGGTCGAACATGATCGCCTCGCCATGCAAATGGAGCACGTTCAGCCAAAATAGTTCCGCTGCTTCAAAAATCCGATAGTCAAAACCCTCACCAAACTTTCGATAATTCTCAGAATCAAATATTCGATAGGAACCATGCTGTACGGCGTAGAAAATACCATCCACCCCGCCATCCTTCATAGCCTCAATAAAATTAACTGTAGATTGCGTGATGATCTCCAGTCCGGCGAGCACATCTTCCGGTTCTCGGTGGAGATGTTCAAGCAGCGTCTGCTGACCAGCAAGGTTTTTTGCTTGTGAAAGAGGACTGAAAATCGTTTGGATGATCGGTTGAGTTTCTCCATATCTCTCTCTCAATAGCTCAAGACACCTCAGTTGCTTACCAAGGTAACCTTGCTCTGGGTCAAGCACTTCAAGAGCCCGCCAATCCGAAGACTCCTTGACGACGCGCCGCGTGTAGTCCCTGGTACCTTCAGGATTCCCATTCCACTCATCCTCGACACCCCAGTCCAGCAAGCAGAAAGAAGAAGCAGGTGTGACTTTGATAAAATCGTGGTCATACCGCGACTGATAGAGGGAAGTAGATTCAGCTAATCCCTCGGGGGTTTGATCGTCCACTGGAAAATGCCGCCACAAAGCAAGTGGAGGACGATCCGCTACATCTTTGGCTATTGCCGCCTCCAACCTCTCGCGTTTTGATACCATCAAGTATGTTTTCCCTGTCTCATCTACCGACGGATTAAATTGATCTGTTCGGCAGCTATTGATTGGAACATCGACTCTCGCACTGAATTTGCCTTCCCTTCAATAGCTTTTTGAAACCTTTCAACTGCCTTATCGGTTTGGTCTAACGCCTTAAACGTTATCCCCGATGCGTAATTCAGCTCAATATTGCCAGGCCAACGAGAAAGAGCTGATTCAAATGTGTTTTTCGCGTCATCAAAGTTCTTAAGACCCAACAATATCCATCCCAATCTACTCTGACTCGCTACGTTATTCGGGTTCGTCCGCGCTTCCTCTTGAACAATCCCTAGACAAGATTGAAGACCATTTACCTTCGTTTCCACTGTCATAATGATTACTCACCCTCCTGGCAATCTTGCCCGATTAACGATTTTAGCCTGCGGATGAGGATAGATTACCATTGCTCAATGAAGCAAGCCTGGTATCTCCTCTGGTCTGTCAGCAGTCATTACACCTGCGGCTGCAAGAGCTTTAATTTTATCTTCAGCAGTTCCTTCTCCGCCCTCTACAATCGCACCTGCATGGCCCATCCGCTTTCCAGGCGGCGCAGTCTTTCCGGCGATGAAAGCTACAACCTGCTTCGTCATGTGGTCGCGGATGTATTCGGCAGCCAACTCCTCATCTCTACCGCCGATCTCGCCAATCAAAACAACCTTCTCGGTGTGAGGATCTGCCTCAAACAACTCCAGGGTGTCAACGAACGATGTACCGTTGATTGGATCCCCACCGATACCAACACAGGTTGAGACACCCATCTCGTTCTGCATTAAGGCATGAAGGACTTCATATGTCAGTGTTCCAGATCTGGAGACAACGCCAATATTCCCAGAAATTGCAATATTCCCGGGGATTATCCCGACTTTCGCTTTGCCTGGGGAAAGCAGTCCCGGGCAGTTCGGTCCAACCAATCTGACGCCCATCTGATCGAGGTATCGCCTTACTTTCATCATGTCCTGGACAGGGATACCTTCTGTAATGCACACGATCAAAGAGATCCCCGCATCGGCAGCCTCTAGGATGGCATCCGCTGAAAAGCGCGCGGGGACAAAAATCACGCTAGTATTCGCGCCAGTAGTTTCAACCGCCGTCTTCACCGTATCGAAAACCGGGATCTTTCCCCCCAACACCCAATCCCCTCCCTTCTGGGGTGTAACCCCGGCGACGACATTCGTGCCATGCTCAATCATACGAGCAGTGTGAAACAGACCCTCCCTCCCGGTAATTCCTTGAACAAGCAGCTTTGTATTCTTATCAACCAAAATACTCATGATCCCTCCCCCGCCCGGGCTGCGGAAATCGCCTTCTCAGTGGCATCTGCGAGCGAGATAGCAGTCTCCATGTCTGCATCTGCAAGCAGATGGCGGCCCTCCTCCGCATTCGTTCCAACCAAACGTACGATCATTGGAAGTTCTGATGGTGTTTTCTCCAAAGCGGCTAGGATCCCCCGAGCCACCTCATCACCTCGTGTAATCCCGCCGAATATGTTAAAGAGAACTGCCTTTACATCTGGATCACGTATGATGATTTGAATTGCAGCAGCTACTTTCTCGGCGGAGGCGCCACCTCCAATATCGAGGAAATTGGCGGGCGAGCCGCCATAAAGGTTGATCACATCCATCGTTGCCATCGCCAAGCCGGCGCCGTTGACCATACATCCAATCTCTCCGTCCAGTTTTACGTAGGAGAGCCCGTATTTACGCGCCTCTCGCTCCTCCGGAGCTTCTTCGTCCAGGTCGCGCATTTCGGCGAGCTCAGGATGCCGGAAGAGACCATTGTCATCGAGCACCACCTTCCCATCCAAAGCCAGCAATCGCTTGTCGGCTGTAATTACGAGAGGGTTGATCTCCGCTAAAGTTGCGTCTGATTCAATAAATGCCCGGTAGAGTCCCTTCGTGATCAACATGAAATCGCGCCAATATTCATGGGGCATCTCAGTGCAGGCAGCGAGATATCTTGCCTGGTATTCCTGGAGTCCGAGCAGTGGGTCGATCCAGACCCGTATGATCTTATCCGGATGCGTTTTCGCGACATCCTCGATCTCTACACCACCCTCAGCTGAGGCGATCATTACCGGACACCGCCGATTGCGATCATTTGTAATTCCGAGGTAGATCTCCGTTTTAATATCGGCAGCTTCATCGATAAGTACCTTCCGAACTGGGAGACCTTTTATCTTCATCCCGAGGATCTGAGTAGCCACCTCCTCTGCCTCCTCGGGCGAGTCCACCAAACGGATGCCTCCTGCTTTCCCGCGTCCGCCGACGAGTACCTGGGATTTGACAACAACTCTCCCGCCGAGTTCCTCCGCGATCGATTTCGCCTCTGAGGCGTTCATCGTCATCTGCCCGCGTGGGATTGGAATCCTGTGCTCGGCAAACAATTGCTTCGATTGATATTCATGTAGCTTCATCAGCTCTCCTTACTCTGATAATCTCCGCCTATAACCTAGGCTTCCCTTTATGGAAACGCAGGCGCAAATCTCATTACTCGGTGGTTACTACTGTCAACGACCCATACTTTCCCGTCTGGTCCAAGCGCAATTCCACTAATTAAGCTGAATTGGTAATTAGCCTCACCGAATTCGCCTCCCCATCCGAGCAGGAAATCACCCTCGAACGTGAAACATAGCACCCGGAAACCCTCTGGGTCGGTGGTGCAAATTGTGTTTCCGGGGCCAGCATCCAGGTAAGGCTTGTTATCTAACGATTGACCGTACCAGGCATCAACATTCCATTCCTGTACAGCATCAAAAGATTGAGGGGAGATTTCTGAGAATACCTGGATACGCTGATTCCAAGTATCAGCGATGTATACTCGGTCATCTGCCCCAATCGTAATACCAACCGGCTCGTCTAATAACCCGGGGAGATAGCCAGGGCCGCCAAACTGGGTGACAAAATTCCCTTCGCTGTCGAAGACTTTAATGCGCTTATTACCTGTGTCGGCAACATACACCCTGCCCTGACGGTCAATAGCGACATCACGAGGTCCCCAGAATGAGTAGGGCTCATCCCCCAGGCCCTCCTGCCCAAACGAACCTAAGTAGGTGCCAGTGGGCGAGAACCATTGAATTCGATGATTCCAGGTGTCAGCTACGTATACGTTGCCATTTGGAGCGACATCAATACCCCACGGTTCGTTAAACGTGCCATCTTCTGCCCCGCCTGCTTGGGACTCACCGAAACCTCCCCAAGTTGTCAAGATCTGTCCCTCGGAGCTAAATCGCTGGATACGGTGGTTGAGTGTATCCGCCACATAAACTGTTCCATCTGGTCCTATCGCCATATCGCGGGGATGGAACAACTCTCCAGGAGATAACCCCTCTCCACCAATGACCAAATCTGCTCCAAGCTTAATGATGGAGTCAGCGTAAGGATCCTCGATCGTCGGCGGGTTAAAAGACGCCGGGGTGACACCATAATCCCAAACTTGTGCGGCAATATCCTTGCGAATATACAATCGCATTCGATCTGAAGGAGTCCAGCGGGCAAGGCTCATATCCTGCCCCTTCCAAGTCCCGTACTCCGTAAAATCACGATCGAGCCAGATTTTCCAAACTGCTGCTCTCAGGGTGCTATCCGTGAAGAAAGGCTTGAGACGCCCCCAGACAAGCGAGAGATATTCCATAACACCCATCGGTGACAATGGCTCGCTGCCGGGTATTAGATCACGGCTTCTCTCCGCATCTATCGCTGACCATTTCAGATTCCAATAATCCTGATTCGGCCACCACATGCGGATGTATTCGTAGCTATAGAAGCGATCTGCTAGAAGGGGTTCAACGAGATGCCAGTTGTTGTCGCCGACAAGAACAAGTGGATAGTTTAACAATTCTCTTGTTGGATTAGCTCCATAGAAATACTGGTTGGTATAGTCCCGCAGATACCAATTCAAAGGCCATGAGACATCATCATCAAAAGCAATCTGGATCCCCAAACCATCTGTGGTCCGGATAGAAAGATCCTCGACTTGATCCATTACCGTTTTCACACCGCTTGCTGAATGGGCATAGACCAGATATTCTGTTGCATCATCGTAGTTAACAAACGCCGCCCGGAAACCAGTCCTAATTGTAAGTATAAAGAGCGCGCCCAAGAGAAATACGCTTGCCATGCTCGCGATTATCCGAAAAGGGATGCCCTCTGACAGACGGCGAATTGCTATTGCGGCACCAATTGCGAATGCAATCGCAACGATGAAACCGCTTGTTGTTCGAAGCTGGTCGAGCTCTCTCCCCTGGAAAGGTGGCGTCTCCCCCAATATCCCTCCCATCGCGCTCAATAAAGCCAGCAGCATTAATAAGGTAAGCAGTAAGGTCAACCAGCTACGCTGTTCCTTGAAGTTCGGCCAGTTGAATCTTTCCAAGAACTGACCTATCCCCCATCCTCCAAAAAGGATCATTGGTAGAGCAATGTGAACGGTCAGCCAAGGCATCTTCTCACCCGCAAAGGAGTAACCAATGAGAGAGGTAATCGTCATAAATCCGAGGAAGCCAATAGCCGGGAAGGAGACCTCTAATTTACTGTCTGGAGCTGGAACCTGATCATCTGGTCGTAAGCGGAGCCAATACACGAAAGCCATGATCGAGCAGACGGCAGGCAGATATTCATAGATTGGAATCTGAACGAAGAGATAGTAATACCAGGGTTGACCTCCGCGTTCGACGCCATGCTGTTCAAGCCAATACCCCAAGGATCCTACGAGCCCCGAAGCGAGCCCGTCGTCGTTTGTAAAAAGTGTGGTGTAGAAGACGACAAAGATTCCAAAGAAAACTCCGGCAGCGACTAGCCACCTTCGCCAATCCCATAGTGCCCCGATAGCCGCACTGATCAGGAACAAGATGGCCACGATGGCGATAGTTTGGTTTAGATTGGAGAAACTTGAATAGTCTAAGGGGTCCCATCCCAATAGATTCGCCGGCAGCGCTGCCAACTGGGGAAGTGTCACCGTACCGACAATAACTAGCAAATCAAGCTCCGGGAAGTCTGTACGCAAGCGTTTGCCGAACGTCAGGACCAATGTAACTACCATCAAGATCAAACCCAAAATTGCCAATATTAGACCAGCCGCAACGAGGGGAGAGCTGGACGCAGCCCCTACACCCGTTGAAACAGCCCCTTCTATTGTCGGTTCGAGCGCGTTGGCAATATCTCCTGATGCGGCCCACCCACCGAATAAGGTGCCCATTGCCAGGGTCCCGCCCAACGCAGTGGTGATAAGACCGACAACGAAGCCGATCTTATGGGAATTTTGTTTCCAGGTCAGGCGAAGCAAACGTAAAGCAAAGAACCCGCCGAGAAACACCAGGAGTTGAGCAGCGTAGATGAAGGATGTTTCTTTCGTCGTGAAGTGCAGTGCAAGTGATGCGGCTAATAAGTAAAGCCATTTCGCTTCACGGTCTTCGAAGTAACGAAAAACCGCGTAATACATCAACAGAGCCATCGGAACAACAAGCGCCTCGTTGCGGACGTAGCGATCGTAGTAGAGCATATAGGGGGAAAAAACCATCATCGCCGTCGCCGCGAGTGTTCCCCAGCGCCCGAGCCACTTACGGAACAACAGAACTAATCCAACCGCAATCACACCGAAGAGCGCAGCTGGAATTCGCGCCGATGCATCGGAGACACCGAAAAGAAAATAAGAGAGGGATACAACGTGCATCTGAAAAGTGCCATGCATTAGTGGATCATGAGAAAATCCGCGCCCTTCTGATAGATACCATGAGAATTGGGTATGCAGGCTCTCGTCATGGCTCATTACCCGTGTATCAAGATCATAAAATCGCGAAAATACTGCCACGCAGAGCAGGAAAATATAAAGTGCTACTTCAAGATCAATCCTCAAATTACGTTTAAGGGTACGGTCCAGCCAGCTCTGATCTTCGTTTGATGAGACCGCTTCTGCCGTCATAGAATCTCCCTCACTGTAAATCGACGAAATATAATAATCCTTCTACAGATAATAACCTTACGATGCATAGAGCGACTCTGCTTCAGGAATTGATGAGCCGGTGCAGTAATTTGACCTCTTCCCCCTTCAATTCCCTCCACTCTCCTGGTTTGAGAGCACCAATTTCAAGACCTGCAAAACGGATTCTTACTAATCTCTTCACACTCAAGCCAAGTTTTTTCGCAGTTTCACGGATCTGCCGTTTGTGACCTTCGGTGAGGATCACATGCACCCAGGGCTCCTTCGAATTTTCAACCCACACCTCTGCTGGTCGCGTCCGATAACTATCTTCCAATACCACACCCCGTCGCCATGCATTTAATTGCGTCTGGTCTGGTTTCTTGTTCAGGAGAACACGATATTCCTTCTCATGTTGATAGCGGGGATGGGTTAATCGATTTGTAAGTTCTCCGTCATCGGTCATCAAGATCAATCCTTCGCTTTCTAGATCGAGCCGGCCAACTGGGAATATACGACGATCCACTTGGACTAAATCGCTTACGGTTGCCCGACCGCCTTGTGATCGAAGACTAGAAAGAACGCCTCGTGGTTTATTAAGTAGGATGTATAAAAATCCAGATTTAAGGTGGATAATTTCGCCATCGACACGAATCTCCACTTCATCTGGGTTAACCCTCATTCCAAGAATAGCCTTGCTGCCGTTCACGGACACCCGGCCATCCCGGATTAGCTCATCAGACTTTCTGCGGGATGCCACGCCTGCCTGAGCCAGGACCTTTTGCAGCCGAATTTCCTTATCCACTTGCATCATCCTCAGGATCAGCGCCAGGGGATCTATTCACATCCAACTCGCCTACTTCACTCTCGAGGTTAAGCGGTGGGAGCTCCGCAGTGGAAGCTAAGCCAAAATGGTTGAGAAAATCAGAGGTTGTAGCATAGATAAACGGTCGGCCTGGACCATCTGTCCTTCCAACCTCGTCGATTAGCCCATGCCTCAGAAGTGTCCTTATGACGCTGTCAGAGTTAACCCCTCGTACTGCGTCGATTTGCGGTCGGGTTACAGGTTCCTGATATGCGATGATCGCCAGGACTTCTAATGCAGCTCGACTCAAACGAGAGGTCTCTTCTAAGTCGAGAAAGCGTTGGACATCTTCGGATATTTCCGGAGCAGTGATAAGCTGAACATTTCGGGATGCACGTTGAAGGCGAATTCCCCGGTTGACGAATAATCTATCGAGATCTTCCAGTGATTTTTCGACCTCACGCACAGAAGAATTTAATGCATTCGCGATCTGAGCGATCGAGATCAACTCAGGTGATACAAAAAGCAACGCCTCGATCCTTGCGGTAAGGTCGAGGGCAGAACCCTTAGGGTTCGCTTCTTTCTCCTGCGTGCTATAATCGGCCGCGATTTCCGCATCCGAGGATGAATGATTTGAATCACTCACAAAGACTTACCTATCGTCCACTCGCGTTTGCTTCCATTCTGGCCAGTCTATTTCTTGCTACTCTCGCTTGCCAGATAGATGTTGGAGGTCCTGAACCGCCTTTTCCACCAAGCCCTGCCGACGACCAGGCTGCCAATGAAGTTACAAATTTGTGGCAATCTGCATTAGAAAGTGCGCTTGACTCTGGCGAGGTCATGCTCATCCTCGATGAAAGCCAACTCAATGCCTTTTTCGTCCAGAGGCTTGCCGCAGAAGATTCTCCCTTACAAGAGCCGCAGGTCTTTCTCAGGCAGAACGCCATCCAGGTCTACGGGTACATTATCCAGGGAATTTTTCGGGCAAATATCCACCTCTCCATATCGCCAATACTCGATCAAGAGGGTAGAATCACATTTGAACTTACAGTAGCTTCCGTCGGTCCGATTCCCGTTCCAGAAGCGATCAAAAATACGATTTCCGCCATTCTCACAGAGGCTTTCACCGGAACATTAGGTTCGTTTGCTACAGGGATACGTGTTTCATCTCTTGTTATCAACGATGGGCAACTTGCGATCGTTGGCGAACTCCGTTAGGCTGGCGGAGAGTGATTATACCAGTCGCCTTTTTCAACGACAATGAGCCGAAAACTTTGTAGTCAATTTGTACTTCTCACCACGTCACTTATCTTGATCCTGAGTTCTTGCGCTCGACCGCAGGCAACCGCAGGAATGATTCAAGTTCTCATCCATTTAGACGATTCTGTCAAAACGATTGAAGTACCTTCTGGCGCAAGCGTTCAGCAGGCACTTGACTCTGCTGGTGTGATCCTTGGTTCCCTAGATCGAGTGAACCCTCCGGGCTACACCGTTCTTTCAGATGGCGCAGATATCGATATTACACGAGTGCTCGAGAGCTTCGAGATCGAGGAAATAATCATCCCTTTCGATCGCCAAACAGTCCGCAATGAAGCCTTGCCAGAGGGCGAGACACGCCTTCTACAACCGGGTCAAAACGGCTTACAAGAAATCACATATCGGATATTAATCGAAGCAGATGTAGAAATCTCCAGGTCACCGGTCAAGAATGTAATTATTACTGAACCAGTGCCTGAGATTATCATGCTCGGCACTCAAAGCACGCATTCGCCGGTCGCGATTGACGGCAGTCTGGTGTATATCACGAGTGGGAATGTATGGGTCGTCGAAGGCAGCAGTGGCAGCCGGCGCCCGCTCGTCGTTACCGGCGATCTGGATGGACGTATCCTCAAGATCTCCCCCGATGGACAATGGCTGCTATTTACACGCGAAACTCCCGAGGAGGATACGATAAACGGACTCTGGGTTGCGTCAATGAATGATTCTGAGTTTGAAATGGTCGACTTGGGTGTCCGTAACATCATCCATTTCGCAGACTGGGTGCCTCAAAAACCTTCTTTCACCGTTACCTATTCAACTTCTGAGCCCAGCCCTGCTTCGCCCGGCTGGCAGGCAAATAATGACCTGATGACGATTACATTTACAAGTGCGGGTCGTGCCCTCCGACCCCACACAATTATTGAAGCCAATGCTGGAGGCCAGTACGGTTGGTGGGGAACGAACTATGTCTGGGGCTACGACAGCGACCATTTGGCATATGTTCGGGCAGACAGCTATGGTCTTGTAGACCTTGAGAAAGAGGAGCTTGTCCCGCTGCAAGAAGTCATCCCCTTTCAAACACTTGGAGACTGGGCTTGGGTTCCGGGACTCGTCTGGGGAAGAGACAATCAGACGATTTATTTTGTAGCGCATGATGAGCCTCTTGGCTTAGAAAGCCCCCAGGCGTCTCCCGCCTTCAATATTGAAGCTCGCACAATGGGGGGCAATCTGAAGCTTACACTTGCGGATCGAACTGGGATGTTTGCTTACCCAACTGTTTCTGAGATTCTTAATTCACACACCGCCGAGATCTCGTACCGCGTAGCTTTCTTGCAGGCCATCACGCCGCTGGAGAGTCAAGAGAGCACATACCGTATAGCGGTTATGGATCGCGATGGCAGCAATTTACGCTTCTTGTTCCCACCACCCGGCGATCCCGGACTGGAACCATCTCTTCCCGGTCCGGTTTGGTCGCCCGCTGGGGATCGAATTGCCGTAATCTATAGAGGAGATCTCTGGATTGTTGATGTCGATACCGGGATTGGCCAGCAATTGACCGCTGATGGTCAGACGCAGATCTTGGATTGGGCACCCTGAGGGTGCATGATTCTGGACCGAGACAAATGCCACATCTAAATCATGCAAGGAGGCGGCTTTGAGAATTCTAATTACTGGGGGCGCAGGCTTCGTCGGATCACATCTCTGCGACCGTCTTTTAGCAGATAGTCACGAAGTTGTCGTTGTTGACAACCTCGTTACAGGGGACATCGCCAATATCAGCCATCTCGCTGGTCATGATGATTTCTCATTCATTAAATACGATGTATCCAACTTCATCTTCATTCCAGGGAAGGTCGATGCCGTGATGCACCTGGCTTCTCCTGCGAGCCCAAATCCCAACTCTCCTTATGGCTATCCGCAATTGCCCATTCAGACTCTCAAGGTTGGGTCTTTGGGAACGCACAATGCGCTTGGCGTTGCCCGTGCTCATGGTGCCGCCTTCCTCCTCGCTTCCACGTCCGAGATTTACGGTGACCCTCAGGAGCACCCGCAGAAGGAGAGCTATTGGGGACACGTAGATATCGTTGGGCCACGATCTGTATACGACGAAGCAAAGCGCTTTGCAGAATCGATCACGATGGCCTACCACCGGTACCACGATCTCGATACGCACATCGCCCGCATCTTCAATACCTTTGGCCCCCGCATGCGTTTGGATGACGGACGGGCAATTCCCAATTTCATCGTACAGGCGCTTAAGGGAGACCCTCTCACCATCTACGGCGATGGTTCACAAACTCGCAGCTTCTGCTATATCGATGATCTGGTTGAAGGTCTTTATCTGCTACTGCAATCGGAAGAGAATTACCCTGTCAACCTGGGAAACCCGCAGGAAATGTCGATCCTGGTACTCGCAGAAGAAATCAACCGCATCATCGGCAACAAAGCCGGCATTCGGAACGTTCCCGACGGCCGCGCTCCCTCCGACCCCCAACAGCGTCAACCGGATATCACCCGCGCTAAGACACTCTTGAACTGGGAACCAAAAGTCGATCTTGAAACAGGTCTTAAACACACAATTGAGGATTTCGAGAAACGCTTATGAGCGGTGTCTCACCACGCACACGACGTGAAATCAACCGCTTTATTAAATTTTCCGTCGTTGGCATCATCGGTGCGGTTGTTGATTTTGGATCATTTAATCTGCTTGCCAACGTGTTCGGGGTTGCCAGCGTTGTGGCCAGCGTAATTTCATTCACGGCAGCCATCACCAGTAACTTCCTCTGGAATCGCTACTGGACTTACCCCGATTCGAGATCAAAACCGGTCAGCCAACAGGTCATCCAATTCTCATTGGTCAACCTGGTTGGCCTCGTCATCCGCACCCCGATTTTTGCCTTCTCAGAAGGACCCATGATCCTTTTATCAGAGAATCTCCTCCCACTCGCCCAATCGATCTTACCTGAGAGCGTTGCTTCTCTCACGTTTCTCAACGCAACAGTCCTTGGACGCAATCTTGCTTTAGCCCTGGCCGTGATCGTCGTGCTTTTTTGGAACTTCTTTATTAACCGCATCTGGACATACTCCGACGCTGAATGAACCTGTCATGCTCACAACGTTGGAGGGAAATTCCCCAATGTGTATAATCAGTAGTGAAGATGATTGCCGTGTCTATCAGATTTTAAGAGTTATACACAATCGCACATTCATTTTTCATGATCCATCGCCATTGGTATGGAAAGTGCACAAACAATATTGGAGAAGTTGATGGCGAGTGATTCTAGAAAGAAACCCATACCAATTTACACAACCCAGGGGGACTGGTCTGCTCTGCTTGTATTTCCCCATATATACACCTCCATTGGTGAGTGGATTGGATGGGTATCCCCTGACCGAAACGTATTCGATGTAGATGGCGTCTTCGTCGGTTGGCTATCAGATGAGCCTCGGATACTCAGAAGGCGCATCGTAGAAGGAAAACTCCTTCGGCGGGAGGTTCCCCCTAACCCCGGTCGGATCCGACCACCCGCTACCGTTCCCCTACCCCCGATGATGGCCGAACTCCCTTTTGAAATCATCGATGTGCTCGAAGAAGAACCTCACCGCCTGCACACCACGGATACCGGTGAATTCAAGGAAGATATGGATTGAGCGACCCACTGAAAGCTCCTCCTGAATTAAAAACTGTTCAATCCTCACGGGTAACGCTAAGCCAATTGATGCTACCAGTCCAGGCTAACCTTCATGGTGATGTGCACGGCGGCTGGATCATGAAGCTCGTCGATGAAGCCGGCGCGCTCTCTGCCATGCGACATGCACAATGCCGTGTCGTTACCATCGCCATCGATCAGATGGCCTTTCACAAACCTATTCGAATAGGTGATCTGGTGATCTTGAATGCAGAGGTGACCTATGTCGGGCACACATCCATGGAAACCAGAGTTCAGGTCCTTGCTGAAAATCCCATAAGTGGAGAGAGAACCTATACCAACAATGCCTATCTGGTTTACGTCGCCCTGGACGAACAGGGGAATCCCACACCGGTTCCCAAGCTCATCGCCGAAACCGACGCTGAAAAAAAGCGAATGATAGATGGTGAGGCGCGGCAGGCGTACCGGCTCTCTCAATGGAAGAACTCCGAGAAGCAGCCGTGACAAGGAAGATTGAAACGCTCACCGATCTCCTGACTCAAGCAGGGGCGAAACGATTCCTCGAGACTCCGCCACCAGAGGATATGGGACTGGCGGAACACCTTCCCTTCCCCTTCATGGCGATTGTCGCCCAACAGGAAATGAAATTAGCGCTGCTGCTGGCGCTTATTAATCCGAATATTGGTGGCGTACTGCTTGTTGGTCCTCGTGGGACAGCTAAGACGACTGCGGTCAGAAGCTTGTCAGCTTTACTCCCTGAAGTTTCAAGGAGTCTATGCCCATACGGCTGTCTTCCAGAAGACATCATTTCGGGTGGTATGGATGCGGTATGCGCGGATTGCGCCCGACGCTATGGCGAGGGCGATCCACTCACCTACATGGATCGTGTACGCTTAATAGAACTTCCTCTAAACGCTCGACTTGAGGACGTTGTTGGTGGGATCGATGAACGTGCTGCTGTGCAAAAACGCCTGCGCCTAAACCGCGGTATTCTCGCTCGAGCGGATAAAAATATCTTATTTGTCGACGAAGTAAATTTACTCGATGATGACCTTGTTAACGCCGTCCTTGACGCTTCGGCACAGGGAATCTACACACTCCATCGCGGAACGCTCAGTGCCACCTACCGCGCTCGATTTGTATTAATCGGGTCGATGAATCCAGAAGAGGGTCGCCTGCGTCCACAGATCCTCGATCGTTTCGGCTTGCGCGTGGTTGTACGTGGTTTAGATGATCCCGAAGAACGCTTAGAGGCATATCGCCGTTCCATCGCACACCGCAGTAATCCCCGCCAAGTGATCGCTGATTACGACGATGTCTTAATGCAGGTCCGCGAGGAACTACAATCTGCAAGGGTAACTCTTCCAAATGTTGAACTTACGAAAGATGCCCAAGAGTTCGGGCTTAATCTTATCGATGATCTTGGGATCCATTCGCTTCGAGCTGAGATTACCCTCTTTGAAGCGGCTCGAACTCATGCCGTGGCAGACGGACGGGAAAAGGCAGAACCTGATGATGTGGAGAAAGTCGCCGAGATGGCGCTGCGCTTGCGCAGATCCGACTTCATCGATGACTACCTTTCTGCTCAAATCGATGAGGAGAAAGAGATAAGCCGTTTACTTTCCAGACACTCGAAAACCGGTCAGTCGAAGGGGAAAAATACAAAGCGGTCAAAACAAAAATCGAAGAAACCGTAATCCCTTAATCCATGGAATCAAAACGGGCCGGGATTGCCGGCCCGATTAAATAGTCTTTACCGATGATCTGGACTTACCTCATTTTCTCATCGATGTATGCAACTGCTTCCCCAACGGTGGTAATCTTCTGCGCATCCTCGTCGGAGATTTCACCACCGAATTTCTCTTCGAAGGCCATGATTAACTCAACCAAATCCAGAGAGTCGGCTTCGAGATCCTCACGAAATTTCGCCTCGGGTAAAATCTTCCCAGCGTCCACACCCAAGAGCTCGATAATGATATTCCTGACATCGTCAATTGTTTCCGCCATAGTTCGCCTCCTTATATGCCATTGTGGTCTGTTAGATTGTAATCGAGGCACTGATGTAGTTGCAAGTTGACATGTGCCTCAGACACTTGCTATGATGGCATTCTCAATGCATGGAACACCTGTCTATGAGTAAAGTTACGCCCACCTCAACCAGAAAATCGGATCACATCCTCATTAATCTTAACGAGGAAGTTCAGTCCAGTTTGAATACCGGTCTTGAGCGCTACCATTTTGTTCACAACGCAATCCCCGAGATTAATCTTTCGGAGATCGATTTACATACGACATTCATGGCGAAATCCCTAAACGCACCCCTGTTGATTTCCTCAATGACCGGAGGGGCAAAACAAGCTGATAAAATTAATATTTCTCTTGCGGAGGCTGCGCAGGAAAAAGGGATAGCGATGGGAGTAGGCTCCCAACGCGCTGTGATCGAAGAACCTGCACTCGCAGCAGGGATGAATCTACGACGATACGCCCCCAATATCCTCCTCTTCGCGAATCTCGGTGCAGTTCAATTAAATTACGGGTACGGCATCACTGAATGTAAACGAGCAGTCGAGATGCTCGAGGCGGACGCCCTCATACTGCACCTGAACCCACTGCAGGAAGCCCTGCAACCGGAGGGAGACACTTGTTTCGCTGGTCTTCTTGAGAGGATCAGCGAGATATGCGTAGAGTTGCCGGTGCCCGTCATCGTCAAAGAAGTTGGATGGGGACTTTCAAAAGAGGCTGCAGTTTGCTTGGTGGAAACAGGCGTAGCAGCGATCGATGTCGCCGGGGCTGGTGGAACTTCGTGGTCGCAAGTCGAGATGCACCGCGCAAAGTCATCAGAGAGGGCTGCAGTCGCAGCCGCATTTATCGACTGGGGAATTCCTACAGCCGATGCGATTATTGATGTTCGTCAAGCGCTTCCAGATATTCCATTAATCGCTTCAGGTGGACTGAGAAGCGGGATCGATGTCGCAAAGTGTCTTGCGCTTGGCGCCGACCTCGGCGGTATGGCTGGGCCGCTGCTCAAGGCAGCGACCATATCCACCGAGGCAGTTATTGCCCATATCGATCAGATCGTAGCCCAGATTCAAGTAAGCATGTTTGCTACTGGTTCAGCTGATATCCCAGCTCTACGTTCTGCCAGACTGTGGAAGGAACCGAGCGCGTGAATTCCAAACCAGGTGTGTACATCGAGGCAATGCAAGCCAGGATCGAAGATCATCTAAAAGCCTCGCTCTCCAACCTGGAAGCTGAAAGCACGGATCTCCTCGTTCAAATGATAAGCCACCATCTTGGTTGGGTAAAACCTGAAGCCAGCCGAGGAAAACGCCTGCGCCCTTTGTTATCACTTCTATCCTGCGACGCCGCTGGCGGCCATTGGCAATCTGCCCTTCCCGCTGCCAGCGCAATCGAGTGGATTCATAACTTCTCCCTCATACATGACGATATCGAAGATAGAAGTGAAACACGTAGAGGGCGTGAGACGTTGTGGAACCGCTGGGGTATCGCGCAAGCGACAAATACCGGCGATGCGTTATTCGCATTAGCCCATCTTCTGACATACGAATTGGAGGGGCAAGGACACGACTCGGCGACCATTCTCGCGATCCAGAAACAGCTTGACAAGGCATGCCTGCATTTAACAATCGGTCAGCATCTTGATCTGAAATTCGAAGAGACTGACGGGGTAACTGAGGTTGATTATCTGGAGATGATCGAAGGAAAGACAGCAGCGCTGATTGCTGCGAG
>Ga0307420_1000153_pt1 | contig 32703 bp, 26 predicted proteins | sample SalMarWE160240MG_2_FD_202167 | JGI IMG/M metagenome (GOLD analysis project Ga0307420, IMG submission 202167) | Salt marsh sediment microbial communities from the Plum Island Ecosystem LTER, Massachusetts, United States - WE1602-40 | ecosystem: Environmental > Aquatic > Marine > Intertidal zone >... | reverse complement strand
GCAGTTGGGCTTTTAAGTGCTATGATGGGGAATGAAACGCAAACGACCAACGAGAAGTGAGGATGGATTATCATGGGTGATAAAGGGAAAAAAGATAAAGAAAAAAAAGAAACCAAGAAAAAATCAAAGCTAACGATAAAAGAAAAACGTAAACTAAAAAAAGAAAAAAAGGAATACTAGTCACACCACAGGATCAAATATTGGCACCCGCAGAAAGGCGCGGGTGCCTAACTTTATATGATGGGTGGTCCACCAATATAGGGCAGTCCCGCTTGATGAGCATTCCTTCGGGAGGTGCACCCTGATGAGACCAGTAGAAGACCATAGCCGTTGGAGTAATCGCGTAATCGTAGTTTCATCGATCTTCGCCGGGTTTGGCGTCGCCCATTTGATTGATGATTTCCTGTTCGGCGTTCCTGCAGAATTTAATTTATCCAACCCGCCTACGCAATTCCTTGCTTTGGCGTTCTTCGTTGCGCTTACAGGATTGATTGCGTTAGCAGCCCGGGGAACCAGAGCCAGTTACCAGGGCTTGATCACTATCGGTCTCTTGTTGGCATTGGCCGACACCTTGAAACATATTCCCGAGATTGTTGGATCCGTGAGTTATCGCTCGGGGACTGCTTCAATGGTCTTCGCCATAGGACTGATTGTTTCAGGGCTGGCGACTGCATTGGTTTCATGGTTTGCATTAAGGCAGCAGGGCACGATTCATCCATAGGCGGGAAGCCCCTGGCTGAATGTTGCATACTGAAGGCGCCGGTCCTCCTTGCTCATCGAGGTTGGCTGCCCGAATATTGATCCATCGTTTACTCCAGCGCAGAATCAATGATCGCCGTTAGGCTGAATCGAACCTTGCTAAGGGCTGCATTAATAGGATTGTCAAGCAGATCGAGGAAGGGATACAACAAGATCATTGAAGGGAAGATTTTCTATGATTCTCTCATTGCCAATGAATAATTCGGTGTTATTAGGTTGGCCCTGCGCGAGTAAGACCGTGGACAAGCCTTGCCAACCGTGTCTTCAGGAGCGTTGAGATGAAGCATCAATCCGTACGTGAAGAGCTTTTGGGAACCGTCGTCAAAGCCAATGAAGTCGGCCTGATCCGCTTATCAGCAGGAAATTTTAGCACCCGAGCCGGTAAAGACCTGGTCGCCATCACCCCCAGTGGTGTGAAGTATGACCAAATGAACGTAGATGATATCTCCGTCGTTGATTTGAAAGGCAATTTAATCGAAGGATTAGCTCCGTCTTCTGAGGCGCCTCTGCATACAGCCATCTATCGGAATCTGGCTGAGGTGGGGGGGATATGTCATACGCACTCATCTTATGCGATCACGTTTGCGATGTTGGGGGAAGAAATACCCCCAGCAAATCTTGAATTATTCGCTTGTGGCGCCCCAATCCCTGTTGCACCCTGGGCTTGCCCAGGCACACAAAAAGTCGGTGAAATCACGGTTGAGATATTCAAAAGCCGACCTGATTTAAAAGTCGTTTTACTAGACAAGCACGGGTTGGTAGCCATTGGTAGCGATTTGAACCATGCTTATGAAACGGCGTTTAATGCCGAGGTGGGTTTGCAGACCTATCACCAGGCATTAATGGTTGGCAAACCGCAGCCACTCACAGACGACCAACTTGAGGAGATAAAAACCGCGTATAAAAAATGAAATGTCACTGGCTGAAGTATCAAAATAGCCAAAATCAAAGGAAACCATTAACTGGGTGAAAATGCGTTGGAAACTGTATACATTTTTGCCTGAGACCACAAAATAAGCATAGAGTTTTCTAAAACACCTTCCGCTCGCCTCGAGGGTGTTTTTGTTAAGTGGACTCAATATTGAAGGCAAATCCGGGCGAAGGTAATCAGAATAGCGTTAGCTGTTTGGATGGTGTGGCTCCATTCAGCGTGATATAAGGTGCGGCGCGTTTGGTGAGGACACCAAAGCGGCGGAGTTGACCAAGTTCGCGGATTTTAGATATGTCGCGTGCCTTCAAGATCTGATCTGCTCCGCGTGGGCCAATCCCGGGCACACGAATTAGCTCATTGCGATCCGCCTTATTAATTTCTACGGGATTCCCGCGGATAACCTGATTCGCATAAGCCACCTTGGGATCGATCTCTTTGGGGAGATTACCTATCGGTGCGAAGGGGAGTTCCTCCAGATTAAAACCATAATCGCGCAGCAAGAAAGAAGCCTGGTAGAGCCGCACCTTGCGTTGTGGATCCTCTGGTGGGTGGTTCTCCATCGGTGTTCCTTCAACAGGACTAAAAGTCTCAAAATAGGCGCGCTGCAATTCTGCTTGGCGATGCAAATTATCGACGGTGCTCAAGAGTTCCAGATCCGTCTCTCCGGCCGGGCCAACCACGAACTGGGTGGTGCTGGTGGGCCAATGACCGCGCCACCCAAGATGGGCTGGTAAGGTTTGGCGAATCTCCTGCGCCCATTGAAGTGGAGCAACCAATTCCTCTTTAAACGCCTTTTGCGGGGCTAATTTTTGAAGGCAAGATGCGTTGGGGGCCTCAAGATTGGTCGATATACGGTCGGCGAGTTTCATCGCGCTCAGAACTTGGCCGCGTTCAGCCCCCGGCATGATCTTCAGATGCAGGTAGCCACGATAGCTAAACTTCCTGCGCAGGATTTCGGCTGTTTCCAGAAGCTTATTCTGTGTGTTTGCCCCGCCGGCGAAGATGCCAGTTGAAAGGAAGAGGCCTTCGACAAGCCCGGAGCGATGGGCAGCGAAGAATGTCTGTGCGAGTTCCTCCGGTCTGAAAGTTACCCTGCGGAAGTCTCGCCCGGCGCGAAAAGGACAATAATTACAATTCCGTTCACACGCAGAGGTAAGCATGGCCTTAAGCAGGGGAAGCTGACGCCCTCCACCGCTTGCGGCGAGGTGAACGTGGAAATCGTGTCCGTCAGAACGCACACGGTGGACCTTGTCCGGATCGCCAAAGCGCCTGCTGATCACGGATGGCTGTAAACCACCGGCAAGGTTATTCGGACGAGTTGTCAGCGGGAGCCCATCGGCCTCGAAAGTGGTTTCCCGACTGGAGATGGCGAGTTTTTCTACAGGATCCATTGTATACAGAATAGCACAAATGTTCTGTTAATACAATGAACAGGTGATAAGCGGGGTTCGGTCGGATCTTTTGTGGATCTCCGGGCTATGCTTTAAACCAGGTCTTCTCAATCAATGTAATTTCGAGTGAGCCGTGAAACGGCGACCGAGAAATCGAAGTGATACTTCTTGTGAGGATTCATTCGGTGGAAAAATAACTAAGGGGTCAATCCGGGAAAAGTTTGTCCTCTGCGGGTGGCTTTGCCCCCGAGGCATCATCGGATTCGTCCATGCCAATCGCAGCGTAGAAACGCTGATCGTAATCTCGAGTGCGGACGACTACGGGCATAGGAACGGCGTGACCCAGAATGAGTGCCTGTTGACGGGTGTCAAGGCGGGCGAGCACCTCGCGTAGAGTGCTTGCTCCGCTTACACCCGAGAAAACAGCCCGAATGTCGGCTTCATTATCGAGCAAACAGGTCACCCGAGTCCCGATCTGGCTCATCACCTCATCTTCGATGCCGCTCGGCCGCTGATCGACGATCAGCAAGGTCACGTTGTATTTACGCAGCTCCCGGGCGATGTTACCGAAGATCGTATGCCCGGCGACGCTTGGGTCGAGGAATTTATGCGCCTCCTCGATCACGATCACGAGTGGGCGGGGCTCTTCGCCTTTCTTCCCGGCAGCAATGTTTTTACGATGGACGTAGCTTGCATGGATACGTCGGGTGAGGTAATTGGCGACCAACACGTAGGCGGCCAAAGTGTTTCCGTAATTTCCGAACTCAAGGACAACGCTCGTTCCAATGTTGAGTCGTTGGAAGATATCATCGACCACCTTTGACCCCTCACCGGGTACGAGAAATCCCATGCGAGGGATGAAGGATTCGAGCTTGCGCCGGATCGCTCCCAGCGTTCCTCCCACAATGCGACCGCTATCGAGCATATTCTGAATCTCTTCCTCGTGCTGTTCATCCAGTAATTTCGAGATCCATTTCCTGCCTAAACGTTGGTAAAGGAAGTAGAGCGCGCCGGTTTGAATGTCACTCAACCCGAGCAAGGATGCCAACATTTCCATGTCTTCAGGCTCGATCTCCTCATAACCGATGGTAAGGATCCCATCGAACTTGCTACCTCGGGCGCGCGAGGTTGTCTCATCAAGTGTGATCACACTAACACGTCCATCTGGAAAGAGCTGCCTCAATCCTTTATACTCTCGGCCGGTCTCGTCCATAACCGACCATCCGTAATCGTTATGCATGTCGAAAATCAGCGTCGATGCCAGGCCTGAGCGTATGATGCCGGCGAGGATCGTGCGTGTGATGAACGATTTTCCTGTGCCCGTCTTTCCAAACACTCCAGATGAGCGCTCAACGAACCTTTCTAGATCGAGGTTGACCTGAACGGCCTCCATATCCAGCGGTGCTCCGATGAAGAAGTGCGCCTCGTCCTCCTCTCCGAATACACGGGCGACATCCTGCGCCGTTGCCTCATAGATGGCCGAGAAATGTGAGGGAATCGTCTTTATGGGGCGGGGTTGATCGTCCGCATCATCGAGCATTAACATCGGGCTGACGTGCAGCGTGGCGAAGGCCACCCCGCCGGAATACACATCGAGCAGGAATGGATCCGAGGCATCGGGTGGATGATGTAGCAGATCAGGCGTGGTCGCTCCGAGAGCGATATCGGTGATGATCCCGAAGAAAATGCTGCCGGTTTTTCGGCTCTGGATGACGACATATCTTCCTACGGCGAGTTTTTCGATTGCATATCGCGGGTCTAATTTAACCTGCAGGCCGGTGGAAAGCGATCCCTCCAGGACAATCCCCAGAGGGCGTTCATCTCGTTTGGAACCGAAAAAAACGTCAAGTTCAGATGAGTCTGACATTTATTGTCCTCTTGAGCTTAGTATCACTGGTTGGGGGTAAGCGGTCAACCATCGTTCATCCCTCTGAGCGCAGACCACACAGGATGTTCTCCAACCGAGTTAGGTCTTGGGCGAGCAAGCGGGCGATTTCGCGGCCAGTTTGAAGTAGAAACCGCTCGCGTTCCCCCTCAGGCCTTATCTGCGCGGACAACCGCAAGGTGGTTGCTAGAAGTTCGTCGACAGGGAGTTGAGGCGCGTTCAGAATCGTCTGTAGAAAATGAAGCTCTGATGTGAAATCAACTGTGTCTTTGGGCGCCATGCTGAAGACCGAGGCCAGTGTAAGAGGGGGGCGCGGGGGCAGGGCTTGGTGAAATCCCGCATCATCGCGGAAGCCGACGGCCAGAGCGTTAAATTCAATGGGAACCTGGCGGTTGATCTGCCCATCCGCGATTTGTTCTTGGGGAACATCTTCGAGAGCAGCTATTTGCCGAGCGAAGTGGTCATCCGTGATGCTGATGTCATACACCAGCCCTACAACGTGACTGCGCCCGCTTTGAGCTTCCGCCTGGCAAAAAGAGCCGAACACGGGGACCTCTTTCACGGATACCTGCATAGCGCCCACGAAACCACGTGTGCTGCAGCGTGTCACGCGTCCGATCATCATCGGCGATTCCGGCATCAATCCTCCTGTTATAACCGATAGTGTTTCCGCTTTCCGGTGAGCTCTTTTGTGAGTGCTTTTTGAGATTGTGAAGGGCGCAGACCGTGTCCGATGAGCGTGCGTTGCAGCATATCATCGAAAGCAGCTCGCTCTTGCGGAGGGATAACCGCCAATTCATGGGCTCGCACCAATGTATAGGGGAACCCTCCTGTCGTCTGGCAATCCTGCAAAATACCGGCATGAACACGATTGAGCAGCTCAGGGTCTTGTGCGACCCAGATCGGGATTTCGACTCGCACAACCGTGTCATCAGCGGCAGTCTTCAGATAGAAGAAATGGATTTCGTGACCGGCCGTGCGGAAGTCGCTATTTAACGGTGACGCTGAGATGAAAATCGCGCTGCGATGACCGGGTGGTAGCAAATGGGTGAAAATTGCCCGATCAGTTAGACCGCGGAAGGGTGTCAGGTGTACAGAATCCTGAGTAATCTGATCGCCTGGTAACCCAGCAAGGTGGATCAAGGCAAGCACGCTTACACTCCGCGGGCGGTCGATGAAACCTGCAAGGCCTGTCTCCGAGGAGTGCAAACGATCGAGCAGTTTTAGATACTGCTGGAGGTAACGATCCGTCTCCCGAGATGCTGACCCGCCAGTTTGCAGCGCCATCCACAATAGAAGACTGTTGTCCAGAATGGCAAGAGTCTTCTCGCCAGCCAGGGTTTCAGCCCGTTCTGTGAGGATCTTCATCTCGGCGACATCACGCCGCAGATTAACATAAGCATTCTGGATGGGATAATCAGCTTCGCCGTAAAGGTCTTCGAGTTCAAAAAAGAGCCGAGATTCCTGCTGGATAGTGGGAGTTTCGCCGTTGCCGCGTGAGACGACGATGCTGCCTATGTTGATTAAATAATAGAACGCTGATGCGTGGCGATCCGGATATATCTGTGAGCCATCGGCGCCGATCACGTGGAGACTCTGTGGGGCTTTAGGCGGCGGGAACGTCTGATCGAGCGCTTCTTCGGTGGGAATTGCACCAGTCCAGCGATTTCCCGCCTTCATAATTCTGGATTGAAGATCGGAGTGATCGAGATCGGCCGTGACATGCAGGGCTTCAATGGCTTTGGGGACCATCTTGGACAACTGCAGGCTTCGCTCATAGAGGGATTGACCGAGCTCTTGCATTTGTGGAAGTAAGGATGGTAGATGGATTCCCATAGTGTTTGTCTCTCGAACAACTGTTCGTAATTATAGTCTAAGACCCAGCGCGTGCAATCTCGCCCGCTTGACCCGCATAATACCGCGGTCTACAATCGGCCAGTAAGGCTTCTCTCCCCTCTCTGTATTGGGGCGCACGGTTGTATCCGGCGCGCGCTGGATATGCTATACTGCGCGGCGATGGAGGGTTTTTTAAGGTGCAGCGAAGACTAGCTCGATTAATTCGTCGATCTGGTATGGGAGGCATTGTTGCCGCCTTTCTCGATGCTGGCGGACCGATCCTGCCATTGGGCGCTCAAGCGGCTTATTTAATCGACCCCATCGTGGGCGGTCCCACTGGAACATGGAATGAATTTGGCAAAATACTGGAAGACCCGGATGCCGTCTCGGAACTGATTGTGATGCTCAGGAAGAAGGATGATACATAATGGGCGGAGTGGATCAAATCGGTCTCTTTATATTACTGTTGTTCGTCGGTCTTCTGGTGTTCTTCGTGACCATCGATCGCCGGCGACCTGCGACGTTCAGGCCCATCAGGGGCTATGAAGCTCTAAAGGGAGTGATCGAGCGTGCGGTCGAAGCTGGGGAGCGAGTTCACCTATCGCTAGGAACAGGATCGGTTATCGGGACAGATAGCGCGCCTGCGCTGGCGGGGCTGGCCATTCTGACGAGCATCGCTGAGACGACGACGATGAGTGATAAACCTGTTGTCGCCACTACGGGGGATGGGGCGATGGCGATCCTTGCGCAGGATACTTTGCGGAGGGTGTATACCGAGGCTAGAGCCTTGTCCCGGTATAGCCCCATCTCTGGGCGAATGTTAGGACCCACACCCTTTTCATATGTTGCCAATTTGCCGATTCTTCTAGCTAGCGAGGATATCTCAGTCCACGTTCTGGCAGGCTCCTTCGGGGCAGAAGGGGCATTGGCGGCCGATTTCGGCGAGCGCCAGGGGTCTTTTGTCTTAGCGGGGACGGATGATGCACAGTCACAAGCCCTGCTTTATGCGACTGCTGAGCATCCCTTGATCGGTGAGGAAATCTTTGCCGGCGGAGCGTACCTGAATGTGGGCCGAGTCCACAGGGCTAGTTTGAGAGTGCAGGATGCTGTCCGGATGCTCATTATTACGGGGATCGTTATCGGTGCTGTCCTAAGCCTTCTGGGAGTGAGCTTTTGAAGATCGGAACCTATTTATTATGGGCGGCGATGGCCGTCGGTACCGGGATCATCGTCCTGTTGGGTTACTTCGTCCAGCTCGATCAAATCCCCGCGGATGGACTTGTCCGAAACATTTTTGAATTACGCCTGTTAATCATGCGTTGGGCAGTTCTGCTGGCGGCAGTCTCTCTAGGAATCGGTCTGTATAATTTATTTCTGGTCCACTGGACAAAGATCAGTAAGCAGGAAACTGGATGGAAGTACAGTGCGGTACTGATCGTAACCTTTGTGGTCACACTCATTCTAGGGCTGGTCTTCGGACCCGACAGTCGTGCGGTCCTATTTCTCTTCAACTCCATCCAGCTGCCTGTTGAGACAAGCCTGAGCGCCTTGCTGGCGATCACGTTGTCGCTTGCTGGTTTTCGCCTGGTGGCGCAGCGAAGAGATCTCATAAGTCTCGTATTCGTTGGAACCGCGCTGCTCGTGTTGATCGGTTCCGGACCAGGCATAATATCTACGGAGAGTCTGTTCTTCGGTTTCTTCGCTGGTCTAAGAAACTGGCTGGTGCAGGTGGCTGCTGCCGGAGGCGCCCGCGGCATCCTCCTTGGAGTAGCCCTGGGATCCATTGTGACGGGCCTCCGTGTTTTACTGGCCGTTGACCGGCCATACGGGGAATAATGCATGGCTGAAATCCGCTGCCCCATGTGCAGCACCATGAATCCAGAAACTGCGGAAGTCTGCAGCAATTGTGAAGCGCGCCTGACGCCGCTTGTCTCTGGTATGCCGCCTGCAGATCAACAGGCATCTGGTGTGGAGGGGATTAAACCTGCGGAATCAGATGTGCCCAGCGATGGGGATGATTGGCTGGCGAACATTCGCGCCGGGGCAATCATGGGCTCAGGAGCGGAAGATAATGCAGCGGAGACGGATGAACCGGATGAGGCCGCACCAGACTGGTTGGGAAGGCTGCGAGAGGCTGATTCGAGTATCGATGAAGGGCCACCTACAGAAGAAATTCCCGACTGGATGGAGGATTTCTTAGCCGCTGGCGATGATGTTACTGAGGAGGAAGAAGTTCCGGAATGGCTTTCGCGGGTTAGAGCTCGAAGGGAAGTTCAGACGGACGCCCAACCCGGGGCAGGCGAGGATGAAGATTGGATCACGCGCTTACGGGATGAAGCGCCCACTGAGCAGCCAACCGGAGTAGAAGATCTCAGGCCTTCTCCAGATGTTGAGGAATTAACAGAACAACCAGCGCCACAAGCATTGGATCTTGGTCCGCCGCCAGATGTGCCCGCTCCGACACCTCAAGGCGAGATGGTGCAAGAGAAACCTATACCCTCATACGATGCGGGTGACATCGCGCCCTCACCTGAGGGTATCGACGATGATTTCCAGCCCGCTGTAGGTGAACCCATACTTCCTGAGGAGGAGATGGAATGGTTCCCTGCCCCCGACGAGCGCGAATTGCTGGATGCGGAAGGTCTCCCTCATGTACCCGCGTTGCTCGACGGAGAAACTGAGGAGAAAGCCTTTACCGAAATTACTGGTTTGGATATGGATTCAATCGAGCTTCCCGATTGGCTGGGGGAACTGAAACCATCGACTCCGCAAGCGGTCCAAGAGGAAGACGATGCGGCTGACCTGGCACCGGCGACACTTCCATCCTGGCTTGAAGCTATGCGGCCAGTTGACACTTTCCGTTCAGAGGTCGAGATCGAATCAGTGGAAGTGCAGCCGGTTGAATCAGCGGGACCGCTTGCTGGATTGCGCGGAGTATTAATGGCCGAGCCAGTTGTCGCCATGCCGCGAACAGCGAGCACTGCAGCAGCTCGACTGGATGTTACTGAACGTCAATACGCGCAAGCCGAACTATTACAGCGTCTTGTCGAAGAAGAGGAGAAGGAGATCCCGCCTGTGAAGGCAGAACGACGCAGGCTGCCTCTCATGCGTTGGGCGATAGCTCTCATCCTGCTTCTCGCTGTGATTCTGCCTTTTGGTTTCAATCAGCTTGGTGTTGAAGGTTATGCCCTCCCAAGCGCGGTCTCGCCCGACTTCAGCGACCTACTCAACCTTGTCGGCAGCATCCCTGCGGACCGCCCAGCTCTGGTTGTGTTCGATTACACACCCGGTTACAGCGGTGAACTTAATACTGTCGCCGGCGCTTTGCTTGAGCATGCGGTAATGCGCTCACTCCCAATCGTAACCGTTTCGACCCGCCCAACGGGACCACCACTGGCGGAGGGGTTGCTAAACCAAATTGGCGCCGATTACGGTGCGGTAAATGGTGAGAGCTACCTGCACCTGGGGTATCTCTCCGGAGGACCGACTGCGGTTCAGCTATTTGCGATTGCCCCACGCAACGTTGTTTTATCCGGGTACCATCTTCCCGAGTCACTTTCTGAAGGATCAGTTTGGGGATCGCCTTTGCTCCAGGGTGTGCAGCAGCTATCGGATTTCAATCTGGTCATCGTGATAACGGCAGGAACAGATACAGCACGTACCTGGGCGGAACAGACCCACCCCTGGATAGGGGATACTCCTCTGGTGATGGTGTTGAGCGCTGGAGCGGAACCGCTTGTGCGCCCTTACTTTGAAGCCTCCGAGAAAAGGGTGGATGGAATCCTTACCGGATTACCGGCAGCCGTATCGTATCGGCAGTACAGCGGGCTACCGCTTGATACAAGTGTGCAATGGGATGCTTTTGGGCTAGGGATGTTGGCCGTTGAATTAATCTTGATCGCGGGCGGAGCCTATGGAGTTGGTTTGTGGCTCTTGAGATTGCGAGAGCGTTGAGGAGAGACATAAATTAGATGCCCGAGTTACCGCTCGACTTCATCGAAATGATCGTTGCTGCATTCGTCACAGTGATGATCTTGAGCTACGTGATAGGTGACAATGTCCTCTTCCGGATTGCGACATATCTATTCATCGGGATCGCTTCTGGCTTCGCCGGCGCCATCGCCTGGGCTAATGTTGTAAAACCCACACTTGTTCAACCGCTCATTGACAAGGAACTTGTCAGTCTGTTTTCGCGTGAGGGAGCCGTTACATTCCTGATTCCGTGGATGCTTGTGCTGTTTCTGCTATTAAAGCTCTCTCCCCGGCTGTCGCGATTCGGGAGTTTACCGGTTGCGCTTCTTGTTGGTGTAGGCGCAGCAGTCGTTGTAGGCGGAAGCATCACGGGCACATTGATACCGCAGAGTAGGGCCGCAGCCGAAACGCTGTCACAAGAAATCGTCTTTACCACCTCAGGCGAACCACTATCTATATGGTTGGAAAACCTCATCAGCGCGTTGGTATTGATCCTGGCGACAATCAGTGTATTGATATATTTCCGCTTCAGCGCCCAGCGGGAGCTGACAGGGGGGGCACGGCGATCACGCATTGCTGAAATATTTGCTTATCTTGGTCAGATCTTCATCGCCGTGACTTTCGGAGTGATGTATGCTGGTGCGCTGATGGCAACGATTGTCGTGTTGGCGCAGCGATTTCAATTTCTTCACGATGTGCTTACCCAAATAGTGGGCGGGACATGAGAAGCCTATGAGTACGATAATGGATGCCGATACCATATTGGCTGTCGATGTGGGCAGCGTGAGCACGCGCGCCAGCCTATTCGATGTCGTCGACGGCCACTTTCGTCTGATCGCTTCTGGTCGAGCACCGTCAACTGCAAAAGCACCTTTGTTCGATATTAGCGAGGGTGTTCGAATGGCTCTCGACCAGGTGCTGGCCGTTACAGGAAGGAAATTGCTCGACGAAACGGACTTGCTGATCATGCCCGTCACCAGCCAGGGATCGGGTGTAGATACTTTCGTTGCGACGGCTTCAGCGGGACCGAAGGTCCGAACGGTACTTGTGGGTCTGATGCCGGGAGTTTCAACAGACAGCGCATTGCGACTCGCCGATTCGACATATTTAGACCTTGTGGGTGTCATTGACCTGCTGGATAGTCGACGCGAATCGGAAAAAATTGATCTTATCTTATCCACCCGCCCGGACTTGATCCTCGTTGTTGGCGGGACGGATGGCGGCGCGCAGGATTCCGTTCTGCAATTAATCGAATTCGTCGCTGTAGCCAGCGACCTTTTCCCCCCGAATCAACGACCACGGATCGTATATGCAGGCAACCGCAATCTGGGCGCCGCGATCGCCGACCGCGTGGGAGAACGGGTCGATATCGCTCTTGCACCGAATGTTAGACCCAGTCTCCGTGTGGAGGATCTGGGGCATGCCCGTCTGGCGCTCGGAGAGGCGATCGCCGAGGCGCGTAATAAACGGGTGCGCGGTTTTGATGAATTGGAACAATGGTCTGGCGGCACCATGATGCTCACTGCTGACGCGTACGGTAGGGTGATCCGCTATTTGAGCCGCATCTACGACCCGGCGAAGGGTGTTCTTGGTGTGGATGTAGGCGCAAACAATACGATGATCGCTGCAGCATTCGAGGGAGATCTGCGCTTGAGTGTTGAAACAGACTTGGGATTAGGGGAACCCTTGCCGACTCTGCTCCGGCATTGCAGTCTCAACGATATTGCCCGTTGGCTGCCATCCGAGACGTCGGAGCGAATGATCTTGGATTACATCTATAACAAATCGATTAACCCGGGAACTGTTCCTACCGAAGATGATGATCTTCTTCTAGAATTAGCATTGGCGCGTGAGATTCTGCGGCTATCACTGAAACGCGCTCGCAAGCGCTGGCCCAAGGGCAAAGATCTCAAATCAACTTGGCTAATGCCTCCTGTGGAACCGGTTATCGCCAGTGGGAGTGTCTTGGCAAGAGCTCCTCGACCAGGATATGCTGCATTAACATTGTTGGACGCCTTAGAGCCAACAGGGATCACAACGCTTGTGCTAGATCCGCACGGACTCTCCCCATCGCTTGGCGCCGCGTCAGGCTCGGTCCCAATGCTGAGTGTACATGTTTTAGAATCCGGAAGCTTCGTGAGCCTGGGGACAGTTGTGTCGCCAGTCGGGAATGCCCGGATGGGACGCAAGATTCTCAGTCTGCACCTCGAACTCGAGCAAAGTAGTGAGGACGTTGTCGGCGAGGTTCGAATGGGTCAGCTCGCAATTGTGCCCATCCGGCAAGGTGAGCATGCTCACCTTACGCTCAGACCTGAACGCGGGATCGATGTCGGCTTCGGAGGACCCGGGAAAGCAGGAGCACTGCGCATTGCGGGTGGGGCCGTTGGTTTGATCATCGACGCGCGTGGGCGACCGCTTGTGCTTGGGAAGGATCCTGGCCGTCGCCGCGAGTTGAACAAGAAGTGGTTGCATGATATTGGAGCTAGGGAATGAAGTATTGGCACCATTCTTGCATCCTCATGCTTGGTGGCTCATAGCATGAGCGAATTATTCTTATCTTCGATGACGCACGTCATCCCTATTACAGTTATCCGCCGCGAGCGTGTTCTTCCAGTGCCGGGGGCGGTATTAGTGCGTGTTAACGAACGCCTTCAGGCAACCGACATCGTCGCCGAAGCTGAAATCGATCCGAAGCACTATTACCTCGATGTTGTCCGCGGATTGGGTGTCTCGGCGAAAGATGCAGGACGCTATATTACCTGCCATAAGGGGGATCGAGTAGAAACCGGTGATGTGCTCGCGGGACCGGCGGGAGTACCACGTAGAACAGTGCGTGCCCCAGCATCAGGTCGCATCGCGTCGATAAACAGCGGGCGAGTTCTCCTGGAAACCTATGGCCAAGTGTTGCAGATAAAGGCCGGCTTCCCCGGAAAGGTCATCTCATCGGATGGGGCACAGGTTGTAACGATTGAAACAATAGGTACCTTGATCCAAGGCGTATGGGGTAATGGATTGCAGAACTTCGGCGTCATGCGTTTGGTGGGCGATGGCCCATCCTCTCGCCTGCAGACAGATCAGTTGGATATTAATCTGCGCGGGGCAGTTCTGGTTGCGGGGATGTGTGATCATCCGGCGCCGTTTCATCAGGCGACTGAGCTCTCTGTTCGCGGGGTGATCCTGGGTGGAATGTCATCTGAATTGATCCCGGTTGCACGCAGGTTGCCTTATCCGGTTCTGCTCACCGAGGGGTTCGGGGATCATCCCATTAATGCAGCCGCGTTTAATCTTTTTATTAGCAATGTGGGGCGTGAGGTCGCGGTGGATGCAGGCTCTGCTTGGCCGCAACCTGGACAGCGTCCGGAGGTAATCATCCCTCAGCCATCCAGTCGTCAAGTGACTCATCCTGATCGGGTTGTAACGTTGAAACCTGGGGTGCGAGTCCGGGTTTTAAAGCCGCCCTATCTTGGGGAAGTCGCCGTGGTTAAGGAGATACTTAAACGCGTGGAGACCTACCCTAGCGGCATCCGAGCTAAGAGCGCAATAATAGAAATTGACGGGATTGGAACCAAAACAGTTCCGCTGGCGAATATCGAGATACTGCAGTGATTCGAGCAGGCATATAAAAGCTGAGGAGTAGAGACCATGGCAGAAGATTTTGATGTAGGCGGTCCACTGCCCGAAGAGTCATCTAATCGGACTTTCGTGATCGCAGCTGTCTCGCTGGGCGGCTTGCTGGTTCTGAGCATGATCTGTCTGTTGGTTTATGCTTTGGTACTGGCACCGCGGCAGCAAGAAGCCCGCGCCACTGAGGTGGTGCTTGTCCAACAACAGAATACTGAGGAAGCGTTAACCCAGACTGCTGTCGTCCTTGAAAAAACGCCGACACGCACACCGACGGAGACTGAACTGCCGGATGCAACAGCGACGGTGACACCCACGCTGGTGGTTGTCCTCCCAACGGACACACCGACACCGTTCCTGACCTTGCCTACTTTAGCACCGGAGACAGCAACGGCTGCGGCTCAGCTGACTCTGGCAGCAGCGCAGGGAGGCGGTGGAGGAACGCCGACGCCGACGGCTCTTCCTGCAACCGGGTTCGCTGATGAAGTCGGAATTCCAGCCATAGCTCTAGCGGGTGGACTGCTCCTGGCTTTAATATTCATCGCACGCAGTCTGCGGACTCGTGTCACTACTTGATAGCAGCTTTATTAATCGCCTGCTTGACAACCGAACTACCGGTGGCAGGGTCAGCCTGATGTTGACCCTGCCTTTGTATGTGGAGGTATGATGGCCAAGAAAGTCACTCCTTTTTCTTCCCTCACCGAAATTGCGCTAACTGAACTTGCTGCGGGCCACTGTGTCTCGATCGCTGGTTTAAGCAACAGCGGAAAATCCAATTTAATGCGCTCGCTGGCGGACCAGAGTGCAAAAAAGTTCTATCGGTCGAAAGCCGGTCAGTCCGGTTTCTTAATATATATCGACTGCAACCGGGCAGTCGCAATTTCGGGTCAGGCATTTTATGAGGTCGTTCTGCGGTCAACACTGGAGCGCCTTGCTGAAGAAATCCCTACCGCCCTATTAACAAATTTGAGGGTGTACCACCAGACAATTACAGAGGCGGATTCATCTTTCACTGCTTCGCTCTCTTTCAACCTCGCCCTTTCGGAACTCTGCAAGGAACTGGATCAAAATCTATGTCTGCTGTTTGATGAGTTCGACGAGATCTACACAGCGTTGGAAAACCGAGCGCTCCTGAACTTGCGAGCACTTCGTGACCGCTTTCGTGATCGTCTTGTTTATGCGACAGCCACACGGCGCAGCTTGCCGGAATTGCGCGGTGACGCCTTTGAGGATGAATTCGCTGAACTCTTTTCCCGTTTCACCTACAACATGCCGCTGCTAAGTAGTGCAGAGTCTCACGTGCTGCTTGAAGCTTTAAATCTCCGCGATCTGAAGAAGGAATTTAAGGAAAAGGCGTTTGAGTTGGGGGGTGGGCACCCGGGGATGCTGGTGGCAGTGTCCCAAGCTCTTGCCCATCTACCAAAGGATTGGGAAGGGGATTCTGCGGATTATGTTCGGCTCGAGGCCCAGCCACGCGCGGAGTGCATGAAGCTGTGGCATCAGCTCAATGGGGAGGAACGAGCCGGTTTATCCTCACTGGTGCTCGAACCAAAAGCTGGTTTACCCCAGCACCAAATGCGCCATTTAGACTCCCTGGGCATGCTCGTTGCCAACCGACCATTCTCACCGATCTTTGCCGATTTCATCGCCAGGAAGAGCCGAGGACATGATGTAGAGGAGCGCGGGGTTTTTCTCGACACTGATTCCGGCGATGTATGGGTTGATGGCGTTCGAATCCCAGTTCTCACGGACTTAGAGTATCGGTTATTGGATCTCCTTTATAAGCGGCGGGATAAGCTAACGGATAAATTCCAGATCGTAACTGCGGTATGGGGGGAGGATTACCTCGGGAGCGTTGATGACGCTCGTGTTGAGAAACTGATCAGCCGCCTGCGAGGTAAGATTGAACCCAACCCCACCGATCCAATTTATTTAATTACACGACGGGGTCGCGGCTATAAACTGCTTACAGCCCCACGGTCAGCTTAGCCTTCCGATTGCATTCGTCGCACAGTTAGGGACGGAGAGCACTGATGAAACTCCGGTTGCTGGTTTTTGACCCAGATCCGGAAGGCCGGCGTCTTTTACGCAAGGCAATTCGGGGATCCTGCGAAGAGTATGTAGCCGTGATTCGGGCGAGCGCTGATAGCTGTGTGCAAGCCCTGCGCGAGCGCCCTTTCGATAGTTTAATCCTCGGCTTGCCCATCGACATTCCCACACTCCTACAGGTATTACTTATTTACCAAGAAATTTCTAACCGGCCTGAGCTTTTCCTGCTCGCGGAGCAGCCTCTCGAAGGCGATATACTCCCTGCCCGGTACTTCAAAAAAACAACGTCGGGCATTATCCGATTTCTCGAAGATCTTCCGGGCTATCTGCGACCGGGTTTGATCTCTCGTTCAGCGGATGAACTCGAGCGGATTCATCTTGATCAATATAAGGGAAATCACCGACGGATGATCGTGGAACATGCGATCAAACTGCTCAGCGGGCTTGGGCTGAGTTCGATGTATATCAGCATTGATCCGGTGGATCGACATTGGGTCTTACACGGTTCAAGCTACTCAATAGATATTAACCATGAGATTGATTTGCTAGTTGAAAAGGTTGGAATGCTTGCACCGGACCCCGAAAGTGTCGTGCATCCCGTTGGTGATGTGCTCCTCGGTCTTTCTTCATATTATTCAGATCGCCCCGGGGAAATCCTCCGGTCAATTTTTCATTGGGCGACTGCATCAGAGATCGAGGGTTTGGTCAAGAGGCTGCATCTGAATGCGCTATTCATGCTGCCGATCCTGGAGGGAGAGCAGCCGTGTGGGATCCTGATGGTTGCCGACACCCTTTCCCTCCATGACCAAAATATGCTACAGACCTTCGCAAACAGGTTGAGCACGCAGCTCATTCGAGTGGAATCATTGGATCGCTTACAACGTGATGCGCGCGTCAAGCGGGCCTTACAGCAGGTCGTTTATGCGCTCAGCTCGGCACTCGATTTTGAGACCATCCAGGATCAAGTCCTTGATTTACTAAAGACGGTAGTTCCCTTCGATTCTGCTTGTGTAATTCTCAAAGAAGAAGGGGATTTGATAGTGCGCCAGGTAAGAGGTTTCCCCCTCTCAAATGGAGCGCCCCAGGTGGGTGATCTTGTCGTTCCGCCTGATCGATCGGCGTTGGGGCACGTGGTTTACGACGCACGCCCCATTCTTCTACGCGTAGTTGAAGATCCACTGCTCATTGGTTTTGAACGTTATCCAGTCGATATCAGATCTTGGTTGGGTGTGCCGATCTTGTGGAGGTCTGAGATTATCGGGGGGATGGCCCTGGGCAGCAGGGTGCAGGGATTCTTTCAGAAGTACCATCTACAAATTGCGCTTGGTTTTACCAGACAATTGGGAGTGGCATTACAGAACGCCCGTTTGCTGCGCAGCTCCACTGCTCGTGCCGAGAAGATGCGCTTGGTGTATGAGGTCGGCCGCCGTGCGGTTTCGATCCTCGATGTCCAACAGCTGGCTCTCGAAGTGGCAGCGGGTGCACTGAGAGTTTTTAAGTACTATGCCGTAGGAATTCTGCTGAACGAAAGCGGCGGATTGGTCCCATGTGCATATTTGCGCGGCCCGGAAGGGCTTCCCGTGAATTGGATAGAGCCGCTAGATTTGAACGCCGCGGGATTGGCTCAAGAGGTTGTACAAACGGATCAGCCGCTTTTGATTTCGGATGTCAGCAAGGAGCCGCGGTTTCGACACCAGACCGAACTTCCCAACACAGGCTGTGAGTTGATCTTGCCTCTCTCAATCGCTGGGGAAGTCCTTGGGGTAATGATTGTTGACAACGAAGGAGTTGGACAGCTTGGGGAGGAGGATTTGGAGATGCTTCAAGTTCTGACCTCCTTAATCGCGATCTCGTTAGTCAATGCCCGTCTCTTTGGCGAGATCCATGATCATGCCGCCGCGCTAGAAGAGCGAGTCGCAAGCCGTACCGCCGAGCTGCAGTCCCAGAAGGAACAAACCGAGGCGATTCTACGCTCCGTTGCGGACGCCGTACTTGTCTTCGATCTTGCTGGGGACCTGGTTATGGCAAACCCACAAGCGCAGAACCTGATGGCGGGAGAATGGAGTGAGGAGGTGCTGACGCATATCTCTCGCCTGCATGAAGCAAAGAGGCGGGTTCAAGAATCATTCGATATCGGCGAGGCATCATTCCAAGCTCTCGCTTCACCGGTTGAACTAAATGGAGGCTCTATTGGCACGGTGATCATTCTGCGGGATATCACGCGTTTGCAGGAATTGGATAGGTTAAAAAGTGATTTCGTCGCTACTGTCTCACATGAATTGCGAACTCCTCTTGCGAATATCAAGGTATACCTTTCGCTGCTCCAGAGATCTAGACAGGATAATCAAGAGAGGTATCTGGGCGTGCTCAACCAGGAGACGGATCGGCTTACGAGTATGATAGAGGAGTTGTTGGATCTCTCACGTTTGGAGTCTCAGAAAGAAATCGAGATGGAACCGGTAAAGATCACGGATATCCTTGATCAGGTTGTCGAGCGGCATCGCCCCACTTGTGAGGAGAAGGATATACACCTTGCTTGTGAAACCGAGAGTTCAGCAATGGTTCTGGGGAATCGCGATCAGTTGATACGCCTTTTCACCAATTTGGTCGCGAATGCAACAACCTACACCGATCCTGGTGGGGTGATCTCTCTGAATATCAACAGTGAAGACGAGAAAGATGGAATTCCTCATGCGTCTGTGGAAGTCCGAGATAATGGTGCCGGGATCTCTGAGGATGACCAACCTTTTTTATTTGATCGTTTTTATCGTGGTACTATGGCACGGGAGCACAAGATCCCTGGAAGCGGCTTAGGTCTTGCGATTGTGCGGGAGATTGTGAATCTGCATAATGGTCTTGTAGGCGTTGAGAGCGATGTCGGAATTGGAAGCGTATTTACTGTATGGTTGCCCCTGATAAACGAGGAAAGAGGATAACCATGACCAAACCATTAATTCTGGTTGTCGAAGATGATCTTGCGCTGCTTGAGGGGATTCGAGAACTTCTAGAATTAACCGAGTACAGGGTGCTGATTGCCGCGAACGGACGAGAGGCGCTTGAGGTTCTGGAAAAACAACACCCGGACTTGATCGTTTCGGACATCATGATGCCCGAGATGGACGGGTATGAATTTCATGCAAAGGTGAGTGAACAGCCCGAGCTTAGCGCTATACCGTTTATTTTTCTCACCGCGCGTGGAGAAAAAGCCGACATCCGCCGCGGTAAAGAACTGGGCGCCGACGATTACATCACCAAGCCGTTTGATGATGAGGATTTGTTGGTCGCCGTAAGGGCGAAGCTTAATCGGTGGGAGAACCTCCGTCAGCAACGAGATGAGGAAGTCGCCGACTTAAAGAGCAAGATTCTGCTTACATTAAGCCATGAATTCCGGACGCCTCTGACGTACATCATCAATTATTCCGATTTGCTCGAGATCGAGGGCAAGGAAATCGCAGGAGAAGATTTCCCAAATTTCATGCAAGGCATTCGCCGAGGAGCCCTGCGATTGAACAGCCTCGTTGATGATTTCCTTATATTAGTGGAAATTGAAACAGGCGAGGCGGAGGGGGCGTACCGTTACCGGAGGCGTCGGATTGAAGAGACGGGTCTTTGGTTGCGTGTGATCGCCAAACCCTTCCAAACGGCAGCGGAAGAACGAGAGTTGACGCTGGTTACGGATATCCCGGAGGATCTCCCGCCCCTTGTAGCAGATGAGGCGTATCTCTCGGATGCCATTGGGCGTTTACTCGATAATGCAATAAAGTTTTCAACGGATGAAAGTGAATGGGTCCGGTTTTCAGCGGAAACTGATGATGATCGGTTAATCCTTCGCATCCAAGATCAAGGTCAAGGGATAAAGGAACAGGATATGGGAGGCTTGTTTGACGTGTTCTACCAGATCGACCGTGCGAAACGAGAGCAGCAGGGTTCTGGATCTGGCTTGGCCATTTGTAAGGGAATCATCGGGATTCACGGCGGCGAAGTCGGTGTTGAGAGTGAATTCGGGAAAGGGAGCACTTTCTGGGTCTCACTTCCTTTCGAGCCCCCGGATTCTCAAGGTGAGAGCACAGAGAGCGCGTAAATCTTGGGGTATCCCCTGGTATCATTGCCGGGGACTGAACATCAAGCTTTTCCTTCTAAGCCCCTTCAGCTACAGATTGACCAAACTTGAGAAGCCGGCTGACCTGTTCGGGATCGCGAGCTTCCGCGTACACCCGCAAGACCGGCTCGGTCCCGGATGGTCGGATCAGGAGCCAGGAATCGTCGGCCAAGAGGTACTTCGCACCATCCAGTGTGTTTACCGTGGAAATATCAACGCCGCCAATAGAAGATGGAGCGTTCTCTGAGAGCTGTTTAACCAGTTGGTCCTTCACAATCGGACGGGCAAGACGCATGTCAACGCGTTTATAGTGGGCGGGTCCAACCTCGGTGAGTAAGTCGGCGATCATCTCATCCAGCGGGACGCCACTTTCCGCGACCATCTCCGTGAGCAAAAGCCCCATGAGGATGCCATCCCCCTCTGGAATATGTCCTTTGAAGGAGATCCCACCTGACTCTTCGCCTCCAATGAGCACGTCATCTTGCAGCATACACTCGGCAATGTAATTGAATCCGACCGGTGTCTCTATAACCTCAAGCCCAAATTTCTCGGCCAGCCGGTTGATCATTTGAGTGGTTGACACTGTTTTAACGACTTTCCCCTGAAAACCTCGCTTCTCGAAAAGGTATTTGAGTGCAAGGGCCATGATGCGATGTGGATCGACGAATTGGCCGCGACCATCCATGGCGCCGAGACGGTCGGCATCGCCGTCCGTAGCCAGGCCGAATTGACCGTGGCCTGCAGCGATCGCGCCGGCAAGCGCGCCAAGGTAATGTCCAATAGGCTCAGGATGGATGCCGCCGAATCCAGGATTCATCTCTCCGCGGATTTCGAACACCTCACAACCAGTGCCCTGAAGTATGCCGCGTATTTGCCCTCTGCCGGATCCGAACATCGAATCAACGACGATGTGCTGTGGATTGTCCGCGATTTTGTCGAAGTCGATGAGTTGTCTCAAATGATCGTAGTAAGCCGGGGTGGGATTGATGCGCTCGATCAAACCTTCGGAGCGAGCTTGCTCATAATCCAATAAATTAGGTCCCCGACCTCGAGCCTCGTTGTCGTTTAGATAAACCTCCACTCTCCGGCATTGTTCTATGGCAGCGGAGTAGCCCTGCGCGGCCTTGAGCTTCACCCCATTGTAGCGCGGTGCATTATGCGAGGCGGTGATCATTAATCCAGCGATCGCACCCAGGTGTCTTACGGTGTATGAGACCGCTGGGGTGGGCACATCAGCCATGGTGAGATACACCTTGTATCCATTTGCTGCGAGCACCCGCGCGGCTTCAGCCGCGTAGCGGTCGGAGAGGAAACGAGTGTCAAAACCGACCACCATGTGTTTGGGATCTGGTTTCGCTTTGCTTGTTACTCCGTTGAACCACTCCTCCGAAGCGACTGCATCAGCGATCGCTTGAGAGATACGGCGCAAGTTGTGAAAGGTAAACGTGTCGGAGATCACTCCCCGCCATCCGTCTGTTCCAAAGTGGATGGGCATGAATCCTCCTGGGCAAGATGTAGGTAGCGGCGGGATTGTATCAGGCGCTTGTGGAGGGGTCAAACGAGGTGAATTTCGGAGATGTTGGATTAACTCAATAAATCAGGCCGACGACCAGGTCGTTGAGGTTCGTGCCCGTTGGACCGATGTGAAGGAGAGCATCCGCAGCTTTTAAGAGAGGGTACGCGTCATTCTCTTGAAGCGCTTCTTGGGGATCGAATCCTTGCGCAGCTGATCTAGATGCTGTATCTCCTGTGATAATTGCACCCGCCGCATCCGTGGGGCCGTCAACACCATCCGTAGCGAAGCTCATGACAGCCACACGCTGTGTGCCTGATAGGGTAATCGCGGCGGCGAGCGCCAATTCTTGATTGCGTCCACCAAGGCCCTGGCCCCGTACCGAAACTGTGGTTTCGCCGCCCATTAATAGACAGACGGGTTTTTCAAGAGTTCTGCGCTTGCAAAAGTTCATTATCCGTTGACCGAAACGTTCGCCGACTTCGCGGGCTTCGCCCTGCATTTTTGTTGTAACGGTTTTTACAGAGAAGCCGAGGGCATGCGCCTGTTGTCGCGCTGCGCGGAGGACGCTTGAATTGCTGCCAATTAAAATATTCCTTGGGCGTCGCGCCCTCTCCAACGGAGGATCAGGGTGATCAAGGGCGGAACGGATCGAGGCACAGGTTTCTGTCCAAAGCCCGCTTTCTTGAAGTATGTGACGCGCCGCGGTGTGCGAGGCACGTTTCAGGACTGTAGGCCCCGATGCTATGGCTGATAAACGATCGCCGACGACATCGGAAAGGATAAGGGATAATACGCGCGCAGGAGCGGCCAGCCGCGCTAGACCGCCATTTTTTATGCGGGAAAGTGCGCTGCGTATGGTGTTAATCTTGTGGATTGGAAGCCCGGATTGGATGAGAAGAGTGTTCAGGTGACGGAGATCATCGAGATCAATACCCGGAAGTGGCAGTTCGAGCATCGCCGATCCACCCCCTGAGATGAGTGCAAGCAGAAGATCATCGTCGGTCGTGCTCTCAAGGAGACGCGCGGCAGCGTGCCCCGCGGCCAGGCTGCCCTCATCAGGTAGGGGATGACCCGCATGAAATATTTGAAGCGAGGGGGATAGATCAGCGATAAGGCACGGTGCAGCGATGACCCCGGCCTCGATTTGATCATGAAGGATTTCCACAGCAGCTCTCGTCATAGCGGGTGCCGCTTTCCCGCACGCGACCAGATATATCCGCGCCCCGGATTTCAACCCAAATGTGTATGTACCAGCCTCGATACCTTCTCTGGAAAGACGTAGATGCCTGCGAACAGCTCGATGAGCATCGGCAGCCTCGAGTGCCTTCAGAGAAATCTGGTGTAGGTGTTTCTTGTGATCATCAAATCGCGGGAGCTCTATCATCGCCTGAATGCGATCTCTATCAATGACTGTGACATTAGGGATTGGAGAGCGCTTCCGCTGCGGCTTGAGCCGCTGTCGTTGGAGCTTCTCCTCCGCCGAGGACGGCTTCGACTGCATCATAAAGAACCGGTCCTATTGTGAGGCGAAGCGATGAATGCGGCATCGGTTGCGTTACGGTGACGAGGCTGCTGGCCAAGGCGGCGCTATTCCCTTCCGGCCAGGCAGCTAAAGAGGCGCTTGTGGGTGGAAGCATCCCCAATGAGTGAGTCCACAACCCGAGGAAATCAGGCGCATTAAGCCAGGCAAGCAACTCGGCAACGATCTGGATCCGCTCAGCATCCTGTGTAACGATTGCCCAGGACCATGTCGAGGCAAGGCCGATACCTTTGCCATCCTGCGTTGGAAGAGGAACGGCGGAGAACTTCTCCGGATTATCAGCAAACAAATAGGTGCTTAAGGGGGCAACTGCGCTGGCTGCACTGTTGTCTTGCAGGGCAGACCAGGATTGTTCCACAGTCGAGATTTGCCTAACGGAATAAGGGAGAATTTGAGCTGCAAGGGCTGCGTTGTAAGTGGTCAATACATCGGATAGCACAGCAGGGTTTAGGGCTGGGGTATCGTCAGTGTTGAGGAGAAAACCATCCAGGGAGAGATACTGCGCCAGTGTGAAGACCGCCAGCGGATCGCCGGCAGGAAAGCGGAAACTGCGCGGTTCACCGAGTAGATCCTCCCAACTCCTGGGAGGCGAGGGATAGAGATCGCTGCGGTATGCCAGGATGTTTACCTCGCTGGCGAGCGGAAGTCCGAAGAAATCCCCGGCAACGCGTGCGGCGGGTAGACTAAAATCATACCAATCCGGAGTTTCGGGAGCTGGGAGAATATCGTCCAGTGCGATGATCAGGTCCTTGGAGGCTGCATCCTCTAGGTTTGAAGTGCTGAATGTTATCGCGTCCGGAAGGAGTGCGGGCGCGGCGGCATTCGCGGCGATAAGCGTCTCTAATAAGCCCGAGGGACCATCGGTACTCTTAACTCGCACCTGGATGCTCAGCCCAGGATGAATCTGCTCAAAGGCTCGCAAGCGCTCCGTGAGCAATGCGCCGGCTGGGCTTTCTGATCCCGGTGCGAAGGGCGGAGCAACCCAGAGTGTTAGACTGCGAGGCGCTTGTGGGGGAGCTTCTGTTGCCGATACTGTAGGCACCGGGGAACTTGGAACCGTCGTCGGTAGACCGGGAGTCGTCGTGGTGCTAGCATTTACGCAGCTCGAAAGTGCGACGGCGAGAATCAGGAAAACCGGGAGTCGGCGTTTGATAATTAGCATAGTCCCGCGATTATACTGTCTCCCACGGCGCAATGGGAATATCCAACATGGTAGGTCGGGGGTGCAATTCCCTAAGTAATCCATGAAGCGAAGGTTTCCCGTAAGTTTGATGTGATCCAGATATGCTAGAATCGACGTAGTATGGTTGCACCTGATCGTCTCAATCCAATCTTACAGGGAATCCCCAACAAGCCCGGTTGCTACTTGATGAAGGACAAGGAGAGCCGGGTTATTTATGTCGGTAAAGCAGTCAACCTGCGCAGCCGGGTTCGATCCTATTTTCAAGATTCCGCCAACCACAGCCGCAAAACAGCAGAGTTGGTCTTAAAGATCGAAGATGTTGAATGGATTGTTGTCAGCTCAGAACTCGAGGCGCTGATCTTGGAGATGAATCTCATCAAGCGCTATCGACCGAAATACAACATCCGCCTCAAGGATGATAAAAGATATCCATATATCAAAATCCATTGGAAAGACCCCTTTCCCAAAGTCACGGTCACACGCCGGGTGATAAACGATGGAGCGCGCTATTATGGTCCGTATACAAGCGTCTGGGCGGTCCACCGCACCCTTGATGTGTTGCGCAAGATCTTCCCATATCTCACCTGCGATCGTGTGATCACAGGCGAAGACCGACGCTCTTGCCTTTATGACGATATTAAACTCTGCTTGGCGCCATGCATCGGCAAAATTGATCGTGTGGGTTATCGAGCAATGATCAATGACCTCGGCCGATTCCTTCAAGGGCGCACGGATCCGATTGTGAGCCGGCTTGAGCAGGAGATGGAAAGAGCGTCGGAAGCGCTGGAATATGAAAGGGCTGGAAGTATACGTGATCAGTTGTACGCTATCGAGAAAGTCGTCGAAGGACAGAAAGTTGTTACGCAGGATAAGCTTGATACGGATGTCATAGCCTTCGCTCGAGATGAGCGTGATGCATGCATCCAGATATTTTTTGTGCGAGGGGGCAAACTCATCGGGACAGAGTATTTCGTGCTTGATGGCACGCATGAGGCCCAAGACCAAGAATTGGTGGAGGCCTTTGTAAAACAGTTCTATACTGAGGCAACGCATATCCCACCACGAATACTCCTGCCTGTTGAGATAGAGGAGGCGCGCATCATTGAGACCTGGCTCAACGATCGGCGCGCTGGGGCAAAGGTCTACCTGAAGGTACCGCGCCGTGGCGCGAAGCGAGATTTGGTGGCATTGGTGGCGGAAAACGCGGCGGAAACCCTGGCCTCTCTTAAAGCGAAGTGGGAGGCGGACCGTAGCAAGCACGTACAGGCATTGGGCGAACTTCAGGAGGCGCTAACCCTCCAAGCCCCGCCGAATCGAATTGAGTGCTACGATATATCCAATCTGCAAGGGACAGCCGCTGCGGGTTCGATGGTTGTATTTGAGCAGGGAGCACCCAGCAAGAAACTCTACCGCAAGTTTACGATAAAGAACGTACAGGGCCAGGACGATTTTGCCAGTATGGAGGAGATCTTAGGGCGGCGCTTCAGACGTTGGTGGATTGCGAATGAGGAAGCAGGGAAACCAGGCGGAAAGCTGGATAAGAGTTTTGGTTTGCTGCCGGATCTCCTGATTGTCGATGGCGGGAAGGGGCAGCTCAGCCGGGCTTGTAAGATCCTGGAGGAGTACAATCTAAGAGAGCGCGTGCCAGTGGTTGGACTGGCAAAAGGGCATGAGGAGATCCACCTTCCAGATCGAACAGATCCCGTCATCCTACCGCGACGGTCACAAGGCTTGTACCTTGTTCAGCGGATTAGAGATGAAGCCCATCGTTTCGCCCTGCGGCAACACCGGACTCAACGCCGGCGAGGAGGCCTTGCTTCGAAGCTCGATAGTATCACTGGTGTTGGTCCGGCACGCCGGAAGGCATTAATAAAGACCTTTGGTGACCTCGAAGGGATTAGGCAAGCGAGCCTTGAAGATCTGGCCGGCATCTCCGGAATCACGTTAAAGACAGCGGAGCAGATTCAAGAAGCGCTCACAGGCTAATGGAGGAAAGGATGCGGGCAGTCTGGATTGTGGACGACGACGATGAGATGAGCCATGCCGTTAAGCTGATGTTGCAGCTTCTCGATTCTTCAGTAGAGATTTTCCGAGACGCCCGCAGCGCAGCCAAGCGGCTTCTTGCGGGTGAGCGGCCGGAGCTTATCGTGCTGGATATCAACATGCCGGAGGTCACCGGAATCGATTTTTTGGAGTTCCTGCGCATGCGTGATGATCTGAAAGAGATTCCAGTGGTGATGCTCTCATCAGAGACAACCGACATCCAGGTAGACGAAGCTATGCGGATTGGCGCGAACGCTTTTATTTTTAAACCCGTAACAATCGAAGAACTGGAAGAGGCGATACAAAAAGCGCTGTCATAGCATTAATTTTCCTTCCTCGTACGTGGAGATCCTTCTGTATCTAACAAAAATAAAATCGCTATCAATAAATCATCCCTCACGTTCTCGGGATGATATTTTATTTCTTTGGACGTTTGGGTTTCAGAGGGGGCTTCAAGCTTACTCGTTCGAGCCCGGCGGATCGATTAAAAGCCCGAGACGCGCCGCGGCCGCCTGCAGCTTAGGCCAATCTGAGGGTTGTACGATTGCAGCGGTTGGGCTGAGGATTTCTTTAAAGTAGCGGTTTGTCGATTTCTTGCTGCGCAGCATCTCGAGTACATCTGGAGAGCGGACGCGTAGGACCCAGTATCGCTGAATACGCGCTTCAGTGCCCTTCTCGGCCCAGCGAGTTAACGCCACATCAACCGCAGGCGGCAGCGAGGCATCGCAGGTCTTCTCCAGGACGGCACGGATATGCTGATGGGACAGTCCTTGCTCTCTGGCTCGTTGCAGCGTGCTAGGGGTGAGGCGGTACTCATACTTCTCATCTTCGACCGATGCCCAATGCGAGAAGCGCGCGATTTGATAGCGAACAACTCGGTCGACACCGCGAGGAACGATGATGCGTCCATCGGAGTGAATAATAATCGCCTTTTCTGGTCCTTCAACGTGGACGGGTGCTTTCGGATCGTACAGCAGCGCCGACACGCGTGTGAGGCGGAACGAGGAGGACGACCGCGATTGAGAATCTTGGCCGAGATCGACGGCTCCAAGCCAATGAAGGGGACCAGTGATAACGTAGCGAATAAGGGCGCCATCGACCCTATTCCAGTTCTCGATGCCATGGAGGAAAATCCCGCTTTGGTCCTGAAGATACCAGGAATCAAAATCGCCGCCCGGCCGCTGAAAGGCTGGGTGAGTTTGTCGGATCCCTTCTACGAAATCATTAAGATCCCACCAAAGCCCCGGCTTTAGAGGCTGCAGGAGATCGAGAACGCCTTGACGCGAGAGCCTTGCGTCATTGGGCCACGCATCGGTGTTACATACGATGTGAGGGAGTACTGCCAAGTCGTTCCAGGTCACAGAGTCTTTCCAAGTCAGAAGCAGATCGCGCACTGCTTGCGAGCGGGGGGCGCCTATGAAAGCGCGAGTTCTCTCGGGATTGGGCGTCCATGGCGGACCTTCGATCAATGACATTTCCTGAAGGATTGTATGCAGAAGAATTTGCATACGGGGAATTAGAAGAAAGCGCTCCAGAATGATGTCTTGATCCTGGGAGAGATCGAATGAAGCGAAGGGGGTGCGGCGCATAGCGGCCAGAAGAGTTGTGGCATCGTCAACTGCTGCCGAAGTTGCCAAGTAGAAATGTTTTGGTTCTTGCGGCAGAGGCGAGAGTGAAGGAGTGCTGTAATCTGGAAGTGATTCTCTTAGCATCTGCAGCAAATCCGTTGGGATATAGGCGAATTCCTGCGGACCTTTGGGCGTATCAGAAAACGCGCGGCCGATCAGACCACGATACCAAAGCACCTCAACTTGAGAAATTGGGCTGCGCCAGGGCTGTTCGCGATCGCGCTTTCCCGGTCCCATTTCCCGCAATTCTCCGTGGTCCCGAATCAGGTCGGGGAAAGCCATCCGACCGCCAGTGTGGGCAATCCCCTCAAGGGTTTGTTTGGCTGTGTCGGGTAAGCTGTTGATGAGTTCATCAAGCGTGTCTCGCTTGAGCATATCGTGCGTTATGCTATCGACGACTGAACGAGGGGAGCCCAGGGGTAAGTCGAATCCCCACAATTCACAAAGGATCCGCAGGTAGCCTGTGTCTTGGTCTTCGAGTGTGTGAAGTAACGATCTCATATCGAGCGGGATAGGCACCGCTTATGCTTTAGTAAAGAAGGTTATCCACGCTAGATGATGACGCGCATCGCGTTTGGAAGGACCTTGAGCTGGAGTTCGGTGACTGTGGAATCGAGCCCAGCAAAGACCTCACCGTCTAGATGGATTGTCACTGGATCTTCAGATTTCAATTGCAGTTCGCGGAAGTGACCCATTCGAACCTGCTTGAAACGACCATGGGTGCCACTCATCACTTCCGGGATCAAGCGGAACATCATCGGGCGGGACACATTCTTAATCATAGCGTAGTGAAATAGGCCATCATCGAAGATAGCATCCGGGGCGACATAGAATCCGCCGCCTTCCCTGGGTCCGTTGCAGGCAACGAACATGAGGACCTGCTCATCGATCTCTTCCTGGTCCGTTACGATCTTCATTCTTGGCGCATGGTGGTGGAGAACGATTGTTTGGATCACCGCCCAGAGATACATTGTGAAGCCCTGCAACCGAGTGATTTTATAAGAATAAACCGTAACTGCGGCGTCAAAGCCAATTCCGATTGTGTTGTTCCAGTACTCTGATCGACCAGAAGCATCCGTGACCAAGCCGATGTCGATGGTCTTGGTTTTTCCATTGAATACTCGCTCGAGTGCGGCTTCAATTTCCTTCGTAACTCCAACATTTGCGGAAAAATCATTCCCGGAGCCGATTGGCACTGAACCGAGCAGGGGCCTCTGATCTTCAGGAACTCGCATCAAGCCGTTAACGACCTCATGGACGGTGCCATCACCTCCGATTGCAGCGACGACGTCGAAGCCATCTTGCGCGGCCTGCTCAGCGAGTTCGGTTGCGTGAGTATGGTATTCGGTCGTAGACCATTCTGCACCGTCGTGTTTGTCGATAATGTGCTGCACAGATGTTTGGAGATCCGAGGATCGACCCCGGTCAGCACGGGGGTTGAAGATCAATTTCACACGAGGGTTCATGGATGATTACTCCTAATTGTTCACGAATATGAAAGCGGACCGTCGATTCTTAGGTTCAAAGTGTTCTCGTACTTTTGCGCGTCGTAAACGGAGGTTTCAACAATCGAGTGGTGCTCGATTGCTGTCAATAAACAGCGTCCTACGATTAACAACACCGGGCAATCATTTTCGATGCTGATGCCTGTGAATCATCTACAGTGGCGACGATATTCCCCTGGGACTGTAAGCTGTTGGTGGTGCCGCCATGGTGGGTTCCAAATCCGTGCCGCCCCCCCCATTCTTGAGCAGCGCGGTCGTGGGCGGATTGCTCACACAAGTAGAATCAGGATCCTTTTTTGAAGAAAACAGCTGATTGCCCCTGGATGATCAAGATTATTGCCCAAACTTGCATTGATCCTTTCATAAGGCAGCCGGGTGTTAGAATTTTTTAAGCGTATCGCTGATTGACTCTTGAGCGCGAGGAGTCTAAAGTGAAAGTATAAAGAGCCCCAGGCCACCATGGGCTGCACGTCCCAGTATGCCGTAGCACCCTCCGGCCAATCTGACTGATCCCCAGCTAGTTGCGGTGATCATGATGAAAGCGCCGACCGACTGGAGGAACGCCCTTTCGCTGCGGCGAAGAAGTTGGGACCCACCGGCGAACGCGGCAATGCCGGCCGCCCGGTGAATGGCAGGGGGCTCCCCCCTTTAATGCTTCATTCAAGGATAAGGATAGGATTTTGCGAAAGAGATGCTCCCATGCGGGAGCTCAATTAATTCGCGGCAACGAGGAACCCAAAGACATCTGTGGTTTCATTCGCTTGGCTGGGCATGTGGAAATTGGCAGCTTCTATAGGGTGCGTTCCGTTGGGGCGATAACCTCATCGGCGGGTATACGCAGCTTGAACCAGGCCGGGATGAGAGCAAGGGAACCGAGGAGAACAGTAGCGAGGAACGGTATCTTGGGATTGGTGATTTCCCAGACCCAGCCGCCGATCCAGGGTGCAGGAAGTGCGGCCAAGCCTATGAGTGCGGGTATCAGGGCAAAGGCGACACCGCGAAGATGTACGGGTGCTCCACGAGCGATGAGCGCATTAACGGCCGGGTCTAGAAGTGCGCCGCCGATCCCCATGATGACCCATGAGAGAGCAAAGACTCCAAAGCCCTCGGCGAGGATGAAAACCAGGAACGAAGAGAGGAAGATCGCCGTTCCAAGCATGAAACCGTTCCGTTCGCTCGATTTGTCGGAGATCCACCCGCCGATTGGAGCAGCGATAACCCAGGCGATGCCGTGCAAACCATCAATCACGCCAATGCCCTGCTTGCTAATCAGACCAATGTCGCTGAGGTAGACCGGTAGGAGGTTGAAAGATAGATACGAAGCGAAGATACGTATGCCCTCCGAAATCATGATCCAGGTTATCAATCCCCCAACGAAGACAATCGGAAATATCTGAGTGAAAGATTCCCTGAGTGACTTCAGGTCGGGCCTTTCCGATGGCGCATTGGTCTTTATTTTCTCTGATCGCAAAAGGAACATAAAAATGACAGCGGCGATGCCATAAAGAAAAACCGCTGTGAGAAACATCGTGCGAGACCCGAAGGTCATTGCCAGGAAGCCACCCAGGGGTGGAGTAAGTATCCAAGCTGCAGTGATAAATGATTTGCTGAGTCCGAAGATACGGCCGCGCGTCTCCGCGCGGCAAGTGTCAGCGATATAGGCTCTGAAGGATGGTTGGATTAAAGCTGTTGCCACTGCCAAGATAAAAGGACCGATAAGAGTCACTTCCCAGCGATGTGCATAGGCAAACGGGATGTATCCGAGAATCCCTGCAAGACTCCCGAATAGGATCGCCTTTAAGCGGCCGATTGAATCCGATATCCAACCACCGAAAATCCCGAACACGAGAGGCACAATCATCGTCAGGGTAAAAAAAAGCCCGACCTGACTGACGCTCGCTCCGATTTCGCGCAAGAAGACCGGGATCTGCACCGCGGTCATCGCCCGCGTCGCTTCGGCGAAAGTGAGTCCGATGAGCAGGAGTACCATCTTGCGGGAGAGCAGTGGTTGCAATGATTTATTCATGTGGAAACATCGTGTCCCCCTTTGAAACAGGTTGCGGAGGTTTATATTCGGTTGAGTCCTTACTCACTCCACACGAGTTCTAGATAATACTGATAAGAACCCCTAAATTCTGTCACGAACTGTAATAGAGTGCAAATTGAGTATGCCAGCGGTTTAATTATCAGCAGCGTGTTTTATTAGTTCTATAAGGTAAACCAGGTTGTGTCCTCGCGGACTCTGGAGAGCTTAGGTTTTTATCTTGATAAGATCTTTCAACTCATCCAAGACGCTTTTAGGTTCTTGAAAGTGGATTCCATGGATCCCCACTGCACGCGCTCCCTGGATGTTTTCAACGAAGTCATCGATGAAGATGGTTTGTTCCGCTTCCACGCCCAATCGCTCGAGGGCCAATTGATAGATCCGCCGATCGGGCTTTGCTAAGCCGACCTCGGCTGAAATGATCACGTCCTCAAAGATGTCGGCGATATGCCAGCGTTCATCGAGGAAGCGTCGAGTCGAAGGCCATCCATTGGATAATAGCCCCATTTTGGTGCCAGTTTTGTGGGCGCGGATAAAAAGGGTCAAATCCATGTCAATCTGATCGCCTGACCAGAATTCATCCCTCACGTGCGCTAATTCTTCGCTTGAAAGTTCGAGCTGCTCACTCACCCACTTCCAGATATCGTCATTCGTGGCTTCGCCTACGGATGCCTTACGACTCACATCACTCTCGAAGACAA
>Ga0307420_1000152_pt1 | contig 32838 bp, 30 predicted proteins | sample SalMarWE160240MG_2_FD_202167 | JGI IMG/M metagenome (GOLD analysis project Ga0307420, IMG submission 202167) | Salt marsh sediment microbial communities from the Plum Island Ecosystem LTER, Massachusetts, United States - WE1602-40 | ecosystem: Environmental > Aquatic > Marine > Intertidal zone >... | reverse complement strand
CTCGCCGCGGCCTACTCCGTTGTCGACACAGCTTGGGACATCGTAGACGTCTACTCCGATATACGCGACTGCCTGGGCGACAGTGACTCGATGGCGTGCGCCATGCTGCCCATAGACGCTATGGCCGTGGTGGCGTTGTTCGCGGAGGGGCCATCGAACAACATCGCCCGCCGGGCGGCCAAGGCCGCGGATGTGGGGGATGCGGCGGGGGATGTGGCGCGGCGGGTGGATGATGTTCCCGCCGAGAGAGCGCTCTTCGAGGAATTTGGAGTCACGCCTGGCGAGGGGTTGAACTTGGATACTCCGTCATCTGTTAGTGGCCGTAGTTATATTACCTATGAGTTCAGAGATCCGGCGGACGGAGTAGCATATATCGGACGAGCAAGTGGTCCAGGAACGCCAAACCAGGTCATGAGGCAACGTCTTGCGAAGGGCCACGACCACTTCCTAGCTGGAGATACCTATCGCGTAATCGATGTGCAAGGAAGTCTACTTGCCAGCCAGGGGGCAGAGGAGTTCTTCATTCAAGGTTATAGAGAACAAGGCGCTATACTGCGCAATGCGATCCAAGCTCTGGATTACTCGCGCCCAGCTCGCACAACCAAGAGTTTGGATAAGCTTGATGCGTTCTTTATGGACCTGTCGTCCAGACGATTGAGGTGATACAATATGGACATCTTCATCTACTTCACGCCCAAGTTGAGCACGCCCAAGGATGAAATCGAGGATGCTCTTCAAGAGTGTCTAGGGGACAGAGGTGAAGTGACCGGTAGCGGCATTGGGGACAGAGGCGCCAATATAGATGTCGAGGTCTTTGACTCTAAACATCCCCAAGAGGTTCTCGATGACGTTGAACGCGTCCTGAAGGATCTACGCGTGCCGCGAGACACATGGCTAGTGGTCGACGGACAAAGGCGAAACCTCTTTGTCTAGGTATCTCAGTACTGGGCATTGAGAGGCTAGTAGCCAGCCAAGTCGGATGGGTTGGCGGTGGTTAGAGGTTTGAGCCAGGGCTTGCGCGTGCCGCCCTGTTCCCCTTGCCATCTCGTGATTGGCCTTGGGAGCCGCTAACCCATTTTCTCCCGCTGCCAATTCGTTGGTTTCTAAACTCGCTGTCGTGTTCTGGCCGTTCGGCGCGCTCCTCATATCTCCAGCCTAAGCTGCTCCATGACCTCGTTCGTCGGGCGCAGTAGATTTACACGAGGACCCTTGTTTGCGTTTTGAACGAACCTATTGTATCATCGTAGTGTAACCGGCTTTTTGGAGACACAATGCCCGAGATCAGTCGCTTTTTCGGAATCATCGCAGCGATGTACTATGGTGATCATGCGCCGCCGCACTTTCACGTGCGGTATGGTGAGCAGAAAGCCATCGTTGCCATCACATCGTTGACACTATTGCGCGGTAGACTGTCTCCGAGAGTCTTTGGTATGGTTGTGGAGTGGGCATCCCTTCACCAAAACGAACTGCTCGAAAACTGGGAGTTGGCGCGGCAGCAAGTACCGCTGAACAGAATAGCTCCCCTGGAGTAGGATTATGCTAAAAGACGTAGTTGCAGTCAGGCCGCTCGGCGATTATCGTTTACACGTTCGCTTTGATGACGGCGCTGAAGGCACGATAGATCTCGCCAAAGTCATCTCTTTCACCGGGATCTTTGAACCCCTCAATGACCGCGCCTACTTTTCGAAAGTAGATGTCAACCCGGATGTAGGCACCCTTTGCTGGCCCAATGGGGCAGATATCGACCCTGATGTATTATACTCCCTTGTCACCGGCGAACCAATCCCCTCTTTTGCCGAGATAGAAACAGTGCCTATCGCTTAGCCAAGCAGCTAGTGTCGAGTCAGGCTGATCCACCGGCTTATCCACGATGGCTTGGTGCACTTCTACGTCAAGGGACGTTTCCTCTGTGCCCTTGACCCGGCCTGCGCTCCAGGCTGCATGGCTTTCGCCGTTGGTAAGATTTTCGTCGAGGCAAGGGATTTCGAAGCAAAAAAGGTGTCAAAGCCACTTTCCGGGCCAAAGCAACTTGCTGGGTTGAAAGCAAGGCATTCGCCCAGGGGTAATACAGAGCACACGTTGCTTAGACCCGTTAATGGGCACAGAGTGCCTTAGAACTGCTACGAATGCCCGGCGATGCGTGACTTTGACTTACTCGGTGGGGTGGTTTATACTGTAGTTGATGCGCCTCGCTGAAGAGACTTGGTCCGTGGTTGAGGTAAGAGCGTGTCTTGGCAGTGCAGGTTCATCCTCTGTCACGGTGCTGTGGCCTCCTGAGTCCGCGGCGGGTGAGAGGGAGGAACTGTGATCTGGCAGGAGACACCTTACACAGCGTCGTTTATCGCGCTGGTGATTGCGTTGATTGTATCGGCGCTGTACGTGCGGTGGCGCAGGAGGGTTCCCTGGGCCAAGACGGGGGCGCTTCTGGTACTCGCCGGTGCGGTATGGCTGCTGGGGTACACGTTGGAGCTGGCAAGCGCTTCCTTGGCGGCAAAGATATTCTGGGCCAAGGTACAGTACGTCGGCATCGTCGTTGTCCCGACGGCCGGGCTGGCTTTCGCACTTCAATACACCGGCCATCAAAAGGTGTCAAAACCCGCCATCGTACTTTCCAGTATCGTCCCTCTGGTCACCTTATTTCTAGTCATCACCAATGAGGCTCACGGATTGGTGTGGACCAAGATCTGGAATCGGGTCGTGCCTGTTGCCTCCGGCGAGTACCTGGATTCTGATAAAACGTTCGGTATAGGGTACTGGATCTTTGTCGCACACTCATTAGTCCTCGCTTTTATTGCGTCCTTTTTGCTGATCCAGATGCTCGTCCGCTCAATTCACCTCTATCGCTGGCAATCCATTGCGTTGTTGTTCGCGATATTTATTTCTTTGCTGGGCGCCATTGCCGAAGCGTTCAGTACCTCTCCTCCCGATTTCATCGTGCTGGGATTTGCCATGGCTTGCCTGGTTGTGGCTTGGAGTCTTGCTTATCTGCGGCGGGGCGATATTAGGTCAGTGTCGTCTAGAGCCATTTTCCAGAGCATGAGCGATGGTGTCATTGTGTTGGATGATCATAACTGTGTAATCGATCTGAACTCTGCCGCTCTGTGCCTGATCGGTCGGGAGGCATCACAGGTTCTTGGGCGGCCTGTGGAGAGTGTGTGTCCCGACCTGGTTATTCCGACGGGCGATGCGACGAACGAGGAGGTGACGCTGGACAGGGAAGGGAAGCAGGTGATCTACAGCGTGGGTGCTTCCTCTGTGTTGGACCGGCGCGAGCGGCTACTGAGTCGTGCAGTCATCCTACACGACATCACAGGACTCAAGCGAGCAGAGCAGGAGATTGCCCATCATCTAGCCCGGGCCCAGGTGTTGCGCGAGGTGATGTTGGTTGCTGCGTCTACTTTGGAGTTCGACCAGGTGCTGGAGCGGGCCATAGGGGCGCTGTGGGCGATGCTAGAGGCAGAGTTTATCGGCTTTGCTATGCCCGCCGAGGATGGTGATGGACTCGAGATCTATCAATCTCAGGTTAGATTCGAGTTAACGATGAGGAATTTTCGGATACCACTGAGTGGCAGTGTCTGCGGGCATGTCTTCCAGACCGAGGAGCCGGTGGTATTGGGGGACGTGAGGCAGGTGCCTTACTACTTGGAGGGACATCCCCAAGTCCGCTCAGAGTTGGCCGTTCCGGTCCGTGCTGCCGGGGAGGTCATTGGTGTTCTCAATGTGGAGAGTTGCCGCCTCAATGCCTTTTCTGAGGAGGATTTGACCTTTTACTCCGCCATTGCAGGGCAGTTGGGGGTGGCGCTGGAGAATGCCCGACTGTACAAAGAGGTTTATCGCTACGCCGGTGAATTAGCGAATGCGGTGACAGAGTTGAGGACGGTGGATCGCCTGAAGAACGAGTTTATCCAGGGTGTCTCTCACGAGTTGCGTTCGCCTCTGGCCTTGATTCGGGGATACGCAGAGTTGCTGAGCTCGGGTGAACTTGGGGATTTATCCCCCGAGCAGCAGGGGGCTGTGGAGATCATCGCCCGGCGAGCGCGTATGTTGGGCGATATGGTGGAGGATATCACGCTGCTTCTCACGGCGGAGGCGCGTGTCCTGATGCGACAGCCTCTGGCAATTGATGACCTGGCTCGTGCATCAGTGGAGGATTTTCACCTGGCGGCCGATCAGGCCGATTTGACGTTGAGGGTAGAGGGCGCCTCCGATCTGCCCCACGTAAACGGCGTGCCCGTCTATCTGCGCCGGTTGCTCGATAATCTAGTCGGCAATGCGATCAAGTTCACTCCAGCTGGCGGCACGATCACCGTGCGCGTGTACCAGGAGGGCGAATGGATCGTGTTGCAGGTGGCGGATACGGGCATTGGCATTCCACCCGACGAGCAGGAGCGAATCTTTGATCGATTCTACCAGGTAGATGGCTCTACCAAGCGACGGTACCGTGGCTTTGGGCTGGGTCTGACGTTGGTGAAAGAGATCGTCGAAGCCCATGATGGCACGGTCGACGTCGAGAGCGAGGTGGACGGGGGGGCTGTCTTTACCGTCAGACTGCCAGTCGCCGAAGAGAGTGTGAGCTGAGATTCGTGTCTTTGGTAGAGAGGGAGAAGTTTATAGCCGCTAACCCATCGTTCCCCAGGCGAGGCCTGGGGTTTGCTTTTCTGCCATCACCCTGTACCACGCAGATCACCAAGACCGTTTGCCCCCCATATCGAACTGTGTTACAATCCCTGCCAGGTTTTTGGGAGGAGTCGCTTGCGCTGCTCCCTTCCATCACCTCGATCCTGCGGCGTGGAATCCCCAAGACGCGTTCAGGGAGCAGCGGCAGGAAGAGGCGCTACGGAGGTAGGTCATGCTTTGTCCATTCTGCCTTGCCGACGTCCAGTTCGTCCTGGAGAAAGGCTATTTCTGCCCCGAATGCAACGAGCAGGTGCCGCCGATGTACGTGCGGGGCTACAAGGAGTTCCCGCCTCTGGTCGTCAGCGCCGTCGGCCTGCGCGGGCACGGCAAGACCATCTACTTTGCCAGCCTGTTCTACCTGCTGAAAGAGTCGCCCCTGTCCGCCTTCTGGCAGCCCGATTTCTTTGCCCTGAGCTTGAGCGACCGGGACCTCGAGACGGTCCACAGCAACGCCAAGATGCTCAAGGATGGCAAGCTGCCGGGCTCCACGCCGATGAACTTTCCCCGTCCCACCATGCTGCGCGTGGCCGGCATCCCCATGTGGCCCAAGCAGCGCAACTGCACCCTGGTGTTTTACGATACCAGCGGGGAATCGTTCGAACGAGCGAGCGAGCTGGTCAAGTACGCCCGCTTCGCCCAGCAGGCGGAGATGGTCATGCTGTTGATCAGCCTGTCCGATATGCCCGATCCGGCCCACGATATGCGCATGCTGCTCAACACCTACATCATCGGCATCGAAGACCTGGGCGGCAGCACGCGGCATCAGGACCTGATGGTCGTCTACACCAAGGCCGACGAGATGGACGAGCGTCTTTCCGCCTCCCCTTGGAACGAGGTACAGACTTATCTCAACAACGGCTCGGTGAACAGCCTGGCGCAGGTGAAGGGCTACCAGCGCCAGATGTACGAGATATCCAATTGCCTGTACGATTTTACCCGGATCAAGCTCAAGGCGGACGAGTTTATGAACCTGGCGCAGACCAATTTCCGGGGGGTGGGATTCTCTATCGTCTCCGCCTTGGGATCTGCGCCGGAGGACGGGCATATGGCCGTAGAGGTCAACCCGCTGCGCGTCCTCGACCCGGTGATATGGATGATCGGCCGGTCGCCCTCTCTATCGGAAAAGCGTTCGGGTTGTGCTGAGCATTTGAATTGGATGACTTTTGCGTTCCTGGGCGGCGTGATCTATGGCGCGGTGGGTGGAGTCCTGGGCGGTTTGATGGGCGGGTACCGGAGTTCGGCGATATGGGCGCTGGTGCTCGGGATGCTCTTGGGCCTAGTGGGTGGGTTCATGGGCGGGCAGATCGCCAAGAACTGGAAGGTCCTCCTCAGCCCCAAGCAGTGGGCTTCGGCGTCGATAGGGGTTCTGGTGGGGTCCGGGGGGATAGGGGGCGCGGTAGGCGCGGTGGTTGGGTTCCTGGAAGTGCTTCTCACCCGAGGATAGCTTTCGCGTGCGTATCGGCTTGGAGGAATGGGCTTGGTGAAGGCTGAGGTGCAGGCCTGGCAGCACATCTATACGAGTGTGGAGCGGGATCAGTCGCCGCACGAGCGAGCGGGCTTCCAGACCCTCTTTTACAGCCGGTCCGGTTTGACCGAGGCCGAGGTGAAAGAGATGGAGGCGCGCCTGGTCTATTTCCCGTCCGCGATAGAGCCTGTCAAGCGCCTGTGCTCCACGATCTCGACAGGCAAGGTCATGGTGGCCCAGATCGTGCACCTGCCCGAACCCGACCGCCTGGGGCGCAAAGGGCGCTACCTGGCCCATAACTTGGTGTTCGAGCCCCCGGCGTTCGAGCAGATTGACTGTGATCCCTTCCTCGTATTCCGTCAGTTTCCGTTCGTCACCACCGTCGCGCAAGCCCTGGAGGCGGGAGATTCCGAGACCGGCGAGATGCCCCCCGTTTCCTTCCAGATCGCCCGGTCGCCTGCGTCCGGGATCGAGGCGGCCCAGGCCTGGCCGGAGCAGGATTTGGGACATCTGGCGCTGTTGGCGTTGCGGGCCGGCCGGTTGGCCGGCGACCGGTTGTCGGTCGCCTTCATCGGGGAGCCGGCCCAAGTGGAGTGCGCGTTGGAGGCTGCATGCTTTGCCGTGCCCACGTCCCTGCGCCCGCGCTGCGGGTTCGATACCTACTTTCACGGCTGCAACCCCGTGAGTGTTTACTACTGGGGCCTCGGCCTGCTGGAAACCCCCGGGAATCGCCGCCTCTTCAGGGTGGATGCGCAGTCCCGGCGCCTTGAGGGACAGGTGGCCGGCCGGCCGGAGACGGCCTACGAGCGCTGGGCCGTGGGTTGCATAGAGGAATGCAGATTAGAGACCCTGGGCCGCTATCGCGACCACGCGTTTGCCCTGTGCGAGTGGCTGGAGGGCCGCGCCTGCACCGATTCACTGATCGAGGCTGCGCCGACCGAGGTGGTTGACTCTGTTTTTCGATTCAACCGTGAACGCGTGCAGGTGTTGCTGCGCACAAAGTTGGAGGAAGCGCTGCCCGATATCTTGGCGCGTCGTGCTTTCCAACACCTTGGCGCCCGGACCACTGAAATTCTTGACCAGTTGCGGAAGAGATTTCGGCTATCCGAGCTGATGGAGGCGCTGTACCGGGCTTACGAATCTCAGGGGTTTCGCACGCCGCCTCTTGAGGAGATCCAGGCCATCGAATGGCTGCTACAACGGGCCGATCACGCGTTCCTACGCCTGCTCCACATCTGCTGGACCGATCAATCCTTCGACGCGCTGCACCGCGAGCTTCGGCTCCTCCGTGATGACGCGTATCAGCGGTTCGTCCAAACCGCGCTGCGCTTCGGCTTTGTAAAGATTTTGGCACTCCCTGTTCCGGGTAGAGGGGAGGCGTTTCTGGACGTGTATCTGGACATGGATGGTTCGGCGCGCGTTGGCTTGGCTGCCCTCGTGCGGACGCTGCTGGGAGTGGGAGAAGCAAGCTGTCTTGAGCGATTGACTCCTTACGTCCAGGCTCAATCGGAGCAGGAACTGCGCGCCCTGGCAAGGATCGTCGCCAAACGTCCTGGCATACCCGAGCCCTTCCGGCACGCCGTCGGCGATGCCGTCGCGGCTTTGCCGGCTGGAAGAACGGGCTTCCTGGCTCAACTGGTGGACGACTGGACCGCTTGGTTTGAACGATAGACGACGGCTAGACGAATTTGCCTTCTATTCTGAGCCGTGCTACAATCTGCCCTGGGAGAGCGGGCTCTCTAAACAAATGTGTGTCTGATGACGGGTAACGAGGTGCGAAATGAGCGATGGCCTGGCGTTGGTAATCGAGGATCACGAGGATATCTCTGCTCTGTTTTGCATGGTGTTGCAGGAGGCCGGGTTTCAGACCGAGATTATCGGCTCCGGCGACGAGGCCGTCGCCCGGCTGGCCGACATGGTGCCGGACGTGGTGATCCTGGATTTGCATTTGCCCGGCGTCCAGGGAGACCAGATCCTGCATCAGATTCGCAACGATGAACGGATGGCAGAGACGCGCGTGGTCGTCATCACCGCCTATGCGGCTTTGGCCAGGACCCTCCAGGATGAGGCCGACTTGGTGCTCATCAAACCCGTTAGCTTGAATCTCTTGCGCCGTCTGGTCGGACGCTTGCGATCGGTCGATGAGTGGGAGGGCGACATGCCCAACGTCATTGGGCCTGGAGATGAAGTGGAGTGAGAGACGTCTGCCGGCTTTGATGCTATCGATTTGTGCGCGTTATACCGAGCCCCGCCTACGAAGCGGGACTCTTTTTTCATCCGGTGCGTAAAAAGCATAGGAAAGGATGCGTTTTGTGAACACTTTCTTGCTCGTTCTGGTCATCCTGCTCGCTATCGCAGCCGCGTTGTTTGGCGCCTTGCCTCTCGTCTCGCGCATCCGCTTTCGCCTGTCGTCGCGGCGCAACCAAGCCCGGCTCGGGCCGGAGGCGCCGATCCTCGAGGTGGACGGCCTCCGCTTCCGCGATCTGAACAAGAACGGCCGCCTCGACATGTACGAGGATCACCGCCGCTCTGTCGAGGAGCGCGTCGCAGACCTGCTGGGACAGATGACGCTGGAGGAAAAGGTCGGCATGCTGTTCCAACCGATGATTGCCTGCACGCAGGAAGGCGATTTGATCGAGAAGAAACCCGTATTTGTGAACAGGGTGCCCACCTCCGAGTTGGTCGTCGGGCGGCAGATCAGGCACTTTAACATCACCAACTCGGTCGCGCCGGGAAAGATGGCCAGGTGGCATAACCAACTGCAAAAGATGGCCGAGCGCACCCGGCTGGGTATCCCCGTCAGTGTCAGCTCCGATCCGCGTCACACGTCCCGGCAGACCTTGGGTGCCACCGTCGCCACCGAGGGCTTTTCCCGGTGGCCCGAGCCGCCGGGCCTGGCGGCCACCGGCGACGAGGAGTTGGTGCGCGACTTTGGCGGCGTGGCCCGGCAGGAGTATCTGGCCGTCGGCATCCGTGTCGCGCTGCACCCGATGGCCGACCTGGCTACTGAGCCGCGCTGGGCGCGCATCAACGGCACCTTTGGCGAGGACGCCGAGTTGGCCGCGCGCATGACGGTCGCCTACATCAAGGGCTTCCAGGGCGAAGAACTGGGCGCGGAAAGCGTCTCTTGTATGATCAAGCACTTTCCCGGCGGCGGCCCGCAGAAGGACGGCCTCGATCCCCACTTCCCGTATGGTCGGGAGCAGGTGTATCCCGGCGATAATTTCGACTACCATCTGATTCCCTTCGAGCGCGCCTTTGCCGAGGCCGAGATCACGCAGGTGATGCCCTACTATGGCATCCCGATGGATCAGACCAGCGAGAACGTCGGCATGGCGTTCAACAAGGACATTATCACCGGCCTGTTGCGCGAGCGCTACGGCTTTGACGGCGTGATCTGTTCTGATTGGAACATCTGTGAGACGTTCAAGCTGTTCGGGCTGTTCAAGTTCATGGACTCGACCTCGTGGGGCGTCGAGCACCTCACGCCCACCGAGCGCTTCCTCAAGGCCATCCAGGCTGGCATCGACCAGTTTGGTGGCCAGGATCAGACCCACCGCATCCTTGAGTTGGTCGCGGCGGGCAAGGTGGGGGAGGCGCCCATCGACGAGAGCGTGCGGCGGCTGCTCCGTCTTAAGTTCAAGTTGGGCCTGTTCGAGACCCCCTACGTGGATGAGGACGCGGCGGACGCGATCTGCGGCAGTCCCGAGTTCCGCGAGAAAGGCCGCCTGGCCCAGCGTAGGTCCATCGTCCTGCTCAAGAACAGCGAGACAGCCGAGGGCGCGTTCCTGCCGCAGGCCGGCCGTCCCAAGGTGTACGTGGAGAACGTGGATCGCGAAATCGTAGGCCGGTACGCCGATGTGGTCGAGACGCCCCGGGAGGCCGATCTGGCCATCCTGCGCTTGCGTACCCCCTGGCGGCGGATGGGGCGGGGCTTTTTGGAGAAAATATTCCACCAGGGCGATCTGGATTTCGAGCCGCAGGAAAAGGCGCGCATCCTGCAGGTACTGGATGCCGTCCCCACCGTCGTCGACATCTACCTCGAGCGCGGCGCGGTGATCCCCGAGATCGCTGAACGCTGCGCGGCCTTGCTGGCGACCTTTAACGTCGCCGACGATGCCGTGCTCGACGTGGTCTTTGGCCAGTTCAACCCTGGCGGCAAGCTGCCCTTCGAGATGCCGCGCAGCATGGAGGCGGTGCGCGCGCAGAGGGAGGACGTGCCCTACGACTCGGAGAACCTGCTGTTTCCCTTCGGGCACGGCCTCGGTTATGCGACGTCACACGCGCAGCAGCAGACCGATCAGGAAGCTGGTCCCGTTCATCAGCAGGCTGAGGGCGGCGACGTGCCTCAGTGACGTGGTGCGCCGGCTGACCAGGTAAATGAAGCCGGTTTCGAACGCCACGGCGAATACCTCTGCAAGACCCACAACCAACCCGGATGGGAGCGGCAACAGTGGGAAGACGAACCACACGACGGGGATAGTGAGGATGCTACCCAGCGGCACCCAGCCCAGTATCGTTCTCGATAGGTGAAAGGTGCTCACATAGATGGTCGCGACGAGGAGTTCGAAGGCGATGGTGGCCGCCAGGGCCGAGCAGCAGCAGCCGGGCACGATCTGTACTTCCTTGACCTGTAGGGATGATTCCAGCACGATGACCTTGTACTTGGCGTCCCGGGCCGCCTTGGTAAAGACGTTGCTCTCCCGTACGCGGTCCGTGAAGGTGATGACCAGCTTCATGTAGGTGGCATACCCGTACGCCATCGAGGAGCAACTCGTCGCCGTGCACTCAAAGCGCTGCGGGCCGGCCTCTCCTAGAGGGTCGCCGGACTCGCAAGTCTCGTCCTCGCACTGGATCAACTCCCCCGCCACGATGTCGACCGGGTCGATCTGGTACTCGAACTCGAAATCCGCCGTCGGTTTCGGGCCCACGTCGGCGCGGGCGGTAGCCGGGGGGAGCAGCGCCGCCACGGTGGCGAGGATGAAGACGAGTCGGTGAAGCAGGCGAAATTCGGACGTGAAACTTGACCTCATAGCGCACCTCCTGTTGGATGGTTGATCTGGGGCGTCCCCAGGTGATTCCAGTATAGCGCAGATTCCGCCGCAGGACAACACTTTCTTGACAACTCTTTTGTCTCGTGTTAGAATGACACGAAGTTAGGTGAAAGATGAAGACGATCCTGGTTCCCGCTCCTGCTAACGCTATCCGACCGCAGCCACGTTCGCTGCGGAGGTTGGGTTAGTGCTGAGTGGGTACCAGATCAGTGTAAGTCGAGCCAGCCTCCAAGTGAATTTGGAGGCTTTTTGCTTTTTTGTCAGGTGATGAGCAACGGGTCGGGTTTGCAGATCAACGTGTTGGCCGTCCCTGATCGGCCCCAGCCAAGCTCAGCGTGGGGGTCTGGTTAGTGCTACTCTAGCACCACAAGCCGCTAGCTTGAGTGACCAGCCTCCCATAGCAAGGAGGCTGGTTGTGTTTATAGAAACAGGAGGTGAAAGATGGGAACCGTAGTGCAGGAAGGTTTAAGGGGAGTGGTCGTTGGCAACAGCTCGATATGTATCATAGACGGCGAGGAAGGCAGCCTTCGCTATCGAGGCATCGACGTGGGCGAGTTTGCCCGGCACGCGACCTACGAGGAGACGGCCTACTTGCTCTGGTTTGGCGAGTTGCCTACGCAGGCGCAGTTGGAAAAACTGAGCAGTCTGCTGGTAGAGTACCGGGATCTGGATTGGGGTGTCAAGCACGTGATCCGGGCGCTGCCCCGAACACTCGAGCCGATGGAGGCCCTGCGGACGGTGGTCTCGGTGCTGCCAAGCTCCGACCCCCAGTCGAACGACTACAACTATGGCGCCAACATCGACAAGGCGATTCGCCTGACGGCCAAGTTCCCGACGGTCGTGGCCTATTATCAGCGCCACCAGGAAGAGCAGGAGTTCGTGTCGCCGGACCCCGACCTGGGCTACGCGGCCAATTTCCTCTACATGCTGCGCGGCGAACGCCCCTCGCCATTTGAGGCCGAGACGATGAACCAGACCGTGGTCCTGATGGCCGAACACGGCTTTAATGCCTCCACCTTTGCGGCGCGGGTCACGGCCAGCACGTTCTCCGACATGTACTCGGCCATCACCACCGCCGTGGGCACGCTCAAGGGGCCGCTGCACGGCGGGGCCAACCAGCGGACAATGGAGATGATGCTCAAGATCGGCACGCTGGAGAACGTCGAGACGTTTATCGCGCGGGAGCTGGAGACCAAGCGGCGCATCCCCGGTTTTGGCCACCGCGTCTACCGCCGCATGGCCGACCCGCGTGCGGCTTATTTCGAGGAAAAATTAAAGGCCCTGAGTGAAGAGGCCGGCGATATGCACTGGTACGACATGGCGGTCAAGATTGCCCAGGTCGTCCACGATGCCAAGGGGCTGTATCCCAACGTCGATTATTTCTGCGGGCCGCTGCTGTACACGCTGGGCATCCCGATGGACCTCTTTACCCCGATCTTTGCCATCAGCCGCATCGCCGGTTGGACGGCCCACATGATCGAGCAGTACGAGAACAACCAGTTGCTGCGCCCGCTTTCGAACTATACGGGCGAGCGGGTCAAAGCGTACGTGCCTATCGAAGCACGCACCGGCAGTCCCAACCCCTTCTTTGGAGAATAGGAGGCCCAATGGCACACACTCTCGCGCAAAAGATCATCGCCGCGCATCTCGTGGGTGGCGAGATGGTGGCGGGGCAAGAGATCGCCCTCGAGATCGACCAGACGCTGACGCAGGACACCACCGGCACGATGGTGTGGCTCGAGTTCGAGGCCATGGGCCTGCCCCGCGTGCGCACCGAACGCTCGGTGGCCTACATCGACCACAACCTGATCCAGGCCGATTTCCGCAATCCCGACGACCACCGCTACCTGCAGACGGTGTCAACCAAGCACGGCGCGTACTGCTCCCGTCCCGGCAACGGCATCTGCCACCAGGTGCATCTGGAGCGCTTTGCCGCGCCGGGCAAGACGCTGCTGGGCTCCGATAGCCACACGCCCAACGCCGGTGGCTTGGGTATGCTGGCCATCGGCGCGGGCGGACTGGACGTGGCGGCGGCGATGGGGGGCGCGCCCTTCTACCTGACTAGCCCTGAGATCGTGGGCGTCGAGCTGACAGGCGAACTGGGACCGTGGGCCACGGCCCGCGACGTCGTCCTCGATCTGCTGCGGCGCCTATCGGTCAAGGGCGGCGTGGGCAAGATCATGGAGTATTATGGTCCCAGCGCGGCCGCGCTCACCGTGGATCAGCGGGCCACCATCTGCAACTTTGGCGCCGAGCTGGGCGCGACCACGTCCATCTTCCCCAGCGACGAGCAGAGCAAGGTCTACCTGGAGGCACAGGAGCGGGGTGAGGTGTGGCAGCCGCTGGCCGCCGATCCCGGTGCCGAGTACGACGAGATCATCGAGTTGGATCTGAGCACGCTGGAGCCGTTGATCGCCAAGCCGTCGATGCCGGATCGGGTGGTCAAGGTGAGTGAGGTCGAGGGGACGCCGGTGGCCCAGGTGTTCGTCGGCGCGTGCGTCAACTCTTCCTACGAGGACCTGACGACGCTGGCAAAGGTGCTCGAGGGCCAGACGGTGCACCAGGGCGTCAGCCTGGTCGTGGGGCCGGGCTCCAAGCAGGTGTATACGATGATCGCTGAGAGCGGCGCGCTGGCCAATTTGATCAAGGCCGGAGCGCGCGTGCTCGAATCGGCCTGTGGGCCGTGCATCGGCATGGGTCAGGCCCCGGCCACAGGCACCGTCTCGGTGCGCACCTCGACGCGCAATTTCAAGGGCCGCAGCGGCACCGCCGACGATCAGGTCTATTTGGCCAGCCCGGCTACAGCCGCCGCCACCGCCCTCTACGGCGAGATCACCGACCCGCGCAGGTTGGGCCAGCCTCTGCAGATTGCGTACCCCGCCCTCTTTGCCGTGAACGACAACATGATCCTGCCCCCGGTCGAGAACCCGGATGGGGTGGAGGTCATCCGTGGGCCAAACATCAAGCCGCTGCCCGAGTTCCGCCCGCTTTCCGACGCGATCGAGGGCCGGGTGCTGATCAAGGTGGGCGACAACGTCACCACCGACGACATTTCCCCCGCTGGAGCCGCGATCCTGCCGCTGCGCTCCAACCTGCCTGCCATCTCTGAGTACGTCTTTAATCTCGTCGACCCGGACTTTGTGCAGCGGGCCAAAGCGTGGGGTGGGGGATTCATCGTCGGCGGTGTCAACTACGGCCAGGGCTCCAGCCGCGAGCACGCGGCGCTCTCGCCGATGTACCTGGGCGTCGAGGCCGTCATCGCCAAGTCCTTCTCCCGCATTCACCACGCCAACTTGGTCAACATGGGTATCCTGCCGCTGGTTTTTATCGACGAGGCCGACTATGACGCGCTGGAGCAGGGAGACGCGTGGGAGATCGCCGGTTTGCACGCGGCGCTAAAGGCAGGCCAAGACCTGGTCGTCCACAACCTCACGCATGATACAGCGTTTACGGCGACGTACGACTTGACTGAACGCCATGTGGCGATTATACTGGCGGGCGGGTTGTTGAATTACATTCGGGATAGTGCTTGAACGCGGCCGTTGAGGCGGCTGTTGCGAATTGAGTTATGTAGGGGAGTAAGGAGTAGGGGGAAAACCCTTACTCCTTACTCCCGGTGAAAAAATCTACTTGGGAGGACCTATGACACACCGTGTAACCCTCATCCCCGGCGACGGCACCGGGCCGGAGCTGGTGGAGGCCACGCGCCGGGTGCTGGAGGCAACCGGCGTCTCGTTCGATTGGGACGTGCAGGAGGCCGGTGCCGGCGTGATGGACAAGTACGGCACGCCACTGCCGGAAGTGGTGCTCGACTCGATCCGCGAGAACAAGGTCGGCCTCAAGGGGCCGATCACCACGCCGGTGGGTATGGGCTTCCGCAGCGTCAACGTCGCCATCCGCATGGCGCTGGACCTGTATGCCAACCTGCGCCCGGCGCGCTATATGGAGGGCGTGCGCAGCCGCTACGAGGATATCGATATCGTGGCGGTACGGGAGAACACCGAAGGACTGTACGCTGGCATCGAGCACGACGTGATCCCCGGCGAGGCCGCCGAGACGATCCGCATCATCACCCGCAAGGCCAGCGAGCGCGTCGTGCGCTTTGCCTTCGAGTACGCCCGCGCCAACGGCCGCCGCAAGGTGACGGCGGTGCACAAGGCCAACATCCTCAAAGCGACCGGTGGGCTTTTCTTGAGCGTGGCCCGCGAGGTGGCGGAGCGATATCCCGACATCGCGTTCGAGGACCGCATCGTTGACAATATGTGCATGCAACTCGTGCAGCGCCCGCTCGAGTACGACGTGTTGGTGCTGCCCAATCTTTTCGGTGATATCGTCAGTGACCTGTGCTCCGGCCTGGTCGGCGGGTTGGGTGTGGCGCCGGGGGCCAACATCGGCGACGAGTTGGCGGTCTTTGAGCCGGTGCACGGCTCCGCGCCCAAGTACGCCGGGAAGAACAAGGTCAACCCCACGGCCACGATCCTCAGCGGCGTGCTGATGCTGCGCCACCTGGGCGAGAAGCAGGCCGCGGACAGGGTGCAGGACGCCGTCGCCGCCGTCATCGCTGAGGGCGAGAACGTGACCTACGACATGAAGCCCTCGCGCGACGACCCGACCGCCGTCGGCACACAGGAGATGGCCGACGCGATCATTGACAAGATGGGCTCTGTGTAGTAAACCGATGTATCGATTCACGCTGGGTTCGTTTGAGCCACACCGCCCGGAGCTAAACCTCCGGGCTAAGGTCTGCCTTTCAGGCAGGGTACAAAGCCTTCAGGCTTGATTTGACCTCGGTTCGGTTTGATTTAGCCCTGAAAGGGCTTGGCTATTTCAGCGCGGGGACTTTAGCCCCGCGCACTCAGCGACGAAGGGCATTATGAAGATCGACTTGCACGTACATACAAAAGAGCGCTCGCCTTGCGGCAGGTCGGGCGAGGAGGAGATGATTCAGGCCGCCATCGCCTTTGGGCTCGACGGGCTCGCCTTTACTGACCATCACCGCCTCGTGCCCCTTGACCGGTTGGAGGCGTTGAACCGCAAGTACGTCCCCTTTCGCATCTTTGACGGGATCGAGATCTCTGTGACCGAGGGGGAGGACGTGCTCGTTTTGGGCGTCCGTGACTCGGTGCTTGAGACGCGGAGTTGGTCGTACCCCGAACTCTTTGCCTTCGTGCGCGAGTGGGGAGGGTTCCTCGTCCTGGCCCATCCCTTCCGCTACCACGACCAGATCGACATCGATATTGAGCGGTATCCCCCCGATGCCATTGAGTTGCACTCGAAAAACATCGGCGCGTGCGATGAGTCGCAGATTCGCGCCGTTCTGACGTGCCAGGGTTTGCGCCCTCTCTACAACTCGGACGCCCACCAGGCCGAGCACGTTGGCTTGTACTACAATCGGCTGGCCCGCGTGCCTCGGGATGAAGGGGAGCTGGTCGAGATCCTGCGGGCGGGCGACTATACGTGCCACGGTGCGCGTGAGCGCATCGCCCGGCTCAACTGCGAAATCGAGGAGCGCGAGGACCTGATCCGCCGTATGATCGCCCAGGGGCAGAATCGAGACGACTACCGCCGGGTGACCGGTCACTGGGCGGGGCATTATGATCGCGTGGCTGCGGGCAAGTCGTACCAGATTTGAGCGGGTGGAGAAATTGAGGGCGGTCAAGCGTTTCCTCTGGCACTGGCTTCCACCCCTGGCCTGGATGGGATTGATCTTTCTCCTGTCCGCCCAGAACGATTTGCCCCACGCGCCTGAACCTTGGTTTGATACGCTGCTCAAGAAAGCGGGGCACGCCCTTGCTTTTGGCATACTGGCAAGGCTATATCTCCGGGCGTTGAGAGGACGCTTTACCGCCGCGACTCTGCGCCTGGTGAGCGCCGGGCTGGCGATACTGTACGGGGCGAGCGACGAGTATCACCAGACGTTTGTGCCGGGACGTAAAGGCCGGTTGTTTGACGTAGGGGTGGATACGGCCGGTGTGTGCGGCGCTATGCTGCTGGACTGGTGGCTGGCGCGTCGGAGGTGGCTTCGCTCGACTGAAAGTCGTCCGACTGAAAGTCGGCCTCCTGCTCGATAAAGATCTCCCCAAAGAGATCTTCCTGGCGCACACGCGCGCGTTTCTGTTTGACCAGTTCGAGCACTGCCCACAGCGTGACGATGATCTCGACGCGACTGGTGGCTTGTGAGAGGAACTCACGGAATCGGACCTGGCGCCGGTGGACCAACTGGCCCTCGATTCGAGTAATTTGCTCGCTGACGGTCACCGTAACGGGCGTGACTACCTCCCCGACCGGTGGGGCGGGCAGGGCGTCCAGGGCCTCTTGCACGTAGATCAGCAGATCGTTGAGCGAGACGTTGCCTGTGTCGATTTGCGGCTCCAGACGTGGCACGGGAGCGACCCGCACGTAGCTGTGCAGCCCGTCCCGCTCCCGTTTGTGCAGCAGTTTGGCGATCTCTTTGAAGCGCTTGTAGGCTTGCAGCTGGCGCACCAAATCCTCTCCTACATCTTCCTCTTCCGGGGAAAGGGCCGGAGGACGCGGAAGCAGCGCGCGCGATTTGATCAGCAGCAGTTTCGCCGCGACGACGAGAAACTCGGCCAACTCTCCCACACGGCGGCGTTCGAGTTCCGCCAGGTAAGCCAGATACTGGTCGGTCACCTGGGCCAATGCAATTGTGGTGATATCCAGCTCCTCTCGCTCGACCAAGTGGAGGAGCAGGTCTAGAGGGCCTTCGAAGACGGGTAATTGAATCTGATAGGTAGACATAGGTGCACGTCGAATTATAGCACAAATGGGCGGCTTTCCAACATTTCCCCCTATTCTGATTTGTGGTATAATTTCGCCTGCCCCGGTGTTAGACATGGTCCCGGGGCGGTCATTTGCAGTGGGAGACACGTGGGGAGTATCATCTCAATAAGTAGGGGAAGATGGGGGGTGGGGGGGGGGGGGCGCCGCCCCCCCCCCCCCCCCCCCCCCCCGCCCCCCAGATTATTGAGATGATACCGTGGGGAGACATTTGTGTTCAATCCTATTGATGCTTTTCTGGGGCTTTTTTCCCTGGATGTGGGCATTGACCTAGGCACGGCAAACACCCTTGTCTACGTACGCGGGAGGGGTATCGTCATCAACGAGCCGTCCTGGGTAGCCATAGAACGCGATAGCAGAAAAGTCCTTGCCATCGGCGCTGAAGCCAAGGAGATGGTGGGGCGCACGCCGGCCAACATCGTCGCCATCCGCCCCTTGCGGGATGGCGTCATCTCCGAGTTTGAGGTGACGGAGGCGATGTTGGACTATTTCATCAAAAAGGCACACAGCAAGTTGTTGCTCCCCTTTCCCCGTCCGCGCGTCGTCGTTGGCATCCCCAGCGGTGTGACGGAGGTGGAAAGGCGTGCGGTAAAGGACGCGGCGCTCTCCGCCGGCGCGCGGGAGGCCTACTTGATCGAGGAACCGATGGCGGCGGCTATCGGGGCCGGATTGCCCGTCACCGAGGCGCGCGGTGCCATGGTCGTCGATATCGGCGGCGGCACGACGGAGGTAGGCGTCTTTTGCCTGGGCGGTTTCGTCGTCAGCCGTTCCCTGCGCATCGCCGGCGACGAGATGGACGAGGACATCATCCAGTATGCGCGCCAGAAGTACAACCTGTACATCGGCGAGCGCATGGCCGAGCGGGTCAAGATAGCCATTGGGTCGGCTTACCCGCTGCCCGAAGAGATGACGATGACGCTGCGCGGTCGCAATTTGGTCACCGGCCTGCCCGAGGCCATCGAGGTCAGCAGCGTTGAAATTCGTGAGGCGTTGAGCGGATCCGTCAGTATCATCGTTGACCTGATCAAGGACACGTTGGACGATACGCCGCCAGAATTGATCGCCGACCTGATGGACACGGGCATCTGTCTGGCCGGTGGAAGTTCTCAGTTGAAGGGCCTTGCCGAACGGGTTAGCGAGGAGACGAACATGCGCGCCTACGTGGCCGATGACTCGATGACGTGTGTGGCCCGGGGCGCTGGCAAGGTCTTGGAGGAGCTGGACACGCTTCGCGATGTATTGTCCTCCACTGACGAACGACGTCCCAGATCCCCCGATTTCTAGCTCCAGGTGCGTTTAGCCTTTTGTGGCGGGCACAAGGCCCTATGCTACTTGATTGGTTGTAAACTGCTCTAATGGCTCCAGTCAGTGAGTTGAAATCATGAAGCAGTCCCCGCGTCGTCCCTGGCTTCCCTTGATGTTAGTCATCATTGGATTGTTCCTCCTGGTGCTCCGCGAGACCGGCTATCTTTCGCCTGTGGAGAGCGTGTTCGGCTACGTGCTTGACCCGCTACAGCGCCTGTTCGCGGGCGTGACCGCGGATGTGGGCAACATGTTCCAATCAGTGCGCGAGGCGCGCGAACTGCGTGCTCAAATCGAGGAGTTGCAGTCACGGGCAGACACGCTGATGGTCGGGAATATTCGCCTCAGAGAGTACAAGGCGGAGGTGGAGCAGCTTCGGGTCATGCTGAACTTTGTCAGCGAGTATCCAATTTCGGCCTACGTGGGCGCCGACGTGATTGGCCGGGAGGCGTGTGACGCGTTTCCCTGCGGAGAGGTAATCGGCGCCGATCCGAATCCCTATTTGCATTACATCACCATCAACGTGGGGGCAAAGCACGGGGTGGAGGTAGGGGACCCGGTCGTTGGCGCTGGGGCCGGCCTGGTGGGACGTGTTGCGGAGGTCGGCCCGCGGACATCTAAAGCGCAGTTGATCACCGATAGCGACAGCAGCGTTGCTGTTCTGTTACAAACGTCTCGTGCGACCGGTCTGGTGGTGGGGCAGTTGGATGGCACGGTGCGCATGAAATACATCCCTCAGGGCGAGGAAATCGAGGTCGGCGACGTCGTGCTGACCTCTGGCCTGGGGGGCGTGATGCCCAAGGGCTTGGTCGTCGGAGAGGTCAAGGCGGTCGAGGGAATGGATTACGAATTGCACCAGGAGGCGGTCGTACAGCCGGCGGTAGAGCTCGATCGGCTGGAGTTGGTGCTCGTGATTACGGGGTTTGAGCCGGTTCCCCGCGATGAGGAGACACCGCCGTCCGAGGCGACGCCCGAGGCTACCCCGGAACCGACCCCCGAGGGATCCCTGGAGGAATGAGTTGAATCTCTACGTGGGTCTTCCGCTCCTGACAGTCGTCGCTCTGGTTCAGAGCGTCCTGCTGTCGCGGGTCGATCTGTTGGGCGCGCGCCCCGATCTGATGTTCCTGGTCGTGTTGACGTGGGCCGTCGCGCGCAGCGTGGACGAGGGGTTGGTGTGGGGGTTTATCGGCGGTCTGATCATCGACCTGCGCTCTGGCGGGCCGCTGGGGGCGACGGCGTTGGCATTGGTCGTCGTCACATTCCTGGCCGGGCAGTCCTGGGGCCAGGGAATCGGCTCGCCTGTGATGCGCTTGTTGGTACTGGCATTGGTCGGAGGCCTGGCTTACCACCTGATCCTGCTGATTGTACTGGCCTGGACTGGACACACGGTGGATTGGAGTTTCTCGCTGCTGCGGGTGGCGCTGCCGTCGGTGATATTAAATATGGTGCTGACCCCGTTTGTGTGGCAGCCGATGACTTGGCTGGGGCGCAGGCTCCGGCGGGAGGGATTGACGCTAGGATGATTATCAAGCCCGAGCTATCCCGGCAGTCGGCCCATAGCGAGTGGCAGGCGCGCTGGGAGATGGTCAGGAGAGCACCTCGCGTGATCGTGTTGGCCGTTCTGATCCTGCTGATTTTCGGTGCTTTTAGTCGACGGCTGTGGCATCTACAATTCGTGAGGGGCGATGATTACCGGAAGGCGGCAGATGAGCAGAGACTGCGCCCTGAGACCATTTTGGCTTCCAGGGGAATCATCTATGCCCACGATGGCATCCCCTTGGTGCGCAATGTACCCAGCTTCAAGGTCGTCGTCGTGCCTGCATATCTGCCCGATTATGACGTCACCATCGGTGGGGATGGAGCGATCACGGACGTGACGTTCAGCGCCGAGGCCGAGGCCGTCCTCATCCGCCTGGCCGTACTGCTCGGCATGCCCTACACCACGAATGGAGACGAGGAGCCCGGCGTGTGCGAGATCGTGACACAGGGCATCAAAGATGTGTACTTGTACCGTCCGGTGGTGGTCAAGAAGAGGGTCGAGCGAGATACGGCGCTGTTGATCGCGTCGGAGCGCTTGACATTGCCGGGTGTAGAGGTTGAACTGGATTCGAGGCGCGAGTACCCTCTCGGCGCGCTGGTGTCGCAGATTCTGGGATATACGTCGCCCATCCCCGGTAGCCTGGAAGAGGAGTACAAGGCGCATGGGTACGACCCGGATACAGATCGCATCGGCGTCGCTGGCGTCGAAGCGACCTATGAGGAGTGGCTTCGGGGACAGAAAGGGGAGCAGCTCGTCGAGGAGGACGTGCAGGGTCGGGAGATTCGGGTGGTCGAGCGCGAGTCCGAGCCGAGGCCGGGCGGTAACGTGTACTTGACGCTTGATCTCGATCTGCAGCAGTTGACCCAGGAAGCGCTGCTGCGTGGCATGTCGCGTGCCGGCTCGCCACGTGGGGTGGCCATCGTGATGCGCCCGCAGACGGGAGAAATTTTGGCCATAGTCAGCTTGCCAACGTATGACAACAATTTGTTCGCCCGAGGGATATCGACGGCGGATTGGAAGCGGTTGAACGAAGACGACCATCGCCCGCTGCTCAACCACGCCATCTCGGACCAGGTGCCGCCCGGCTCGACGTTCAAGGTCGTGGTGGCCACAGGCGCGCTTCAGGAGGGAGTGATTGACGCTGACACCCGCCTCACTTGCCCCGGGACGATTGTCTTGCCCCACAGGTATGCCGAGCGCGATCCCGCTGCCCGCGACCAGACGTTCTATTGCTGGATCTGGCGGCAGGGCAGCCACGGCTCGCTGGATGTGGTGGGTGGGCTGGCCAACTCGTGCGACATTTTCTTCTACAAGGTCGGGGGAGGCTATCCGAAGGACGACTTTGAAGGCTTGGGCCCCGGCAGCTTGGAGTCGGACGAGAATCCGGGCATTGCTAACTATGCGGCCCTGTTTGGCTTGGGTCAGGAAACCAGCGTGGAGCTGACGGGTGAGGCTGAGGGGGTCGTGCCTTACCCCGCGTGGAAGCGGCGTGTATACGGCGAGACCTGGTCGACGGGTGACACCTACAACTATGCCATTGGGCAGGGGTTTCTGGCGGTGACGCCGCTGCAGATGCTCAACGCCGTCAATGTCGTCGCCAACCGCGGCATTCTCTACCGCCCACAGATCGTCCATCACGTGACCGATCACGAAGGGACCGTCGTCGAGGCTTTCGAGCCGGAGATCATTCGCACGTTGTCGACCATCAGTCCGACAAACTGGTCGCTGGTGCAGCAGGGGATGGAGGGGGCAGTGGCCTACGGCACGGCGACCGGCGCACAGGTCGAGGGCATCCGTGTGGCCGGCAAGACGGGCACGGCCCAGTTCTGCGACGATCTCAAGTGTGGCGTCGGGTTCGCCCAGCCGGAGCACGCGTGGTTCACCGCCTTTGCCCCGGTGGAGGATCCGGAGATTTCTGTCATCGTCTTCTTGTACGACGGCGGCGAGGGCTCTCAGATGGCGGTGCCGGTGGCGTACGAAATCCTGGAGTACTACTTTGCTCAGGAAGAGGGTGAGACACCTTGATATCGGATGTATTGTCGGTGTGAACTGGGAGTAAGGGTTTTCCCCCATACTTCCTACTCGCTATTTCTCTACTCCGTTTCACCAAGTTTTCACAATCTCGTCTCCTATGCTATAATGTCCTCTAGCAAGACACCGGAGCGCGCGTGTGAATCCAGAGGCCATCACCATCAAGGGCATCCGCCAGGGGTTGCTTGTCAAGTTGCCGGGAGGAATCCTGGCCGGTCAGGATTGGCACGCTGACCTATGTGTGCTGGAGACGCGCTTAGGCCAGAATCCGGCTTTTTTCCGCGGTGGTCGCGTTGCGCTCGACGTGGGCGGACGGGAACTAGGTCGCAACGAGATCGAGAAGGCGCGCTCACTGTTGGCCCGCCACCAGGTCGATTTGTTCGCGGTGGTGAGCAAGAGTCCGATGACCGAGGCGGCGGCACAGGAGGTGGGCTTGGTGATCGACCTGGGCCCGATGCGTCCGCGTGAGCCGGAGCCTGCGGCGGAAAGCGCGCCTGTTGGCGGCGAAGAGCCGCCCCCCGTGGATAGCCTGGTTGTGCGGCGTACGCTGCGCTCTGGCCAGAGCCTGCGCCATCCGGGCCACGTCGTGGTCATCGGCGACGTCAATCCTGGTGCCGAGGTGGTGGCCGGCGGGGATATTCTGGTGTGGGGGCGGGTGCGTGGGGTGGTGCACGCCGGCGCGCTGGGAGACGAGGGGGCCGTGATTTGCGCGCTCGACCTGGTGCCCACGCAACTGCGCATCGCCGGGCACATCGCCCGCTCGCCGGAGGACAAGCGGCGCAAGCCCGTGCCAGAGATGGCGTCGGTGCGCGACGGGCAGATCGAGGCCGTGCCTTGGCATGCGCGCTGATCTGAACACTTTGTGTTCTTTGTGGTTCGCGATTTTGGGCGGTATGAGGAGATCCGATGGCGGCAAGAATTTTTACAATCACTTCGGGTAAAGGCGGAGTAGGCAAAACGACCCTCTCCGCCAATCTGGGCGTTGCCTTGGCGATGGGCGGGCGTCGCGTGGTGGTCATCGACGCCGACGTTGGCTTGCGCAACCTGGATATGATGCTGGGTTTGGAGAACCGCATCGTCTACGATCTGGTGGACGTGATCGAGGGCCGTTGTCGGCTGCGGCAGGCGCTCGTTCACGACAAGCGTCTTTTGGAACTGTTCCTGCTGCCGGCCGCCCAGACCCGTGACAAGAGCGCGGTCAATCCCGACGATATGGTACGCATCTGTGATCAACTGAAGGAGCAATACGATTTTGTCCTGGTCGACTCGCCTGCCGGTATTGAGCAGGGGTTCCGCTACGCGGTCGCGCCGGCCGACGAGGTGCTCATCGTCACTAATCCGGAGGTCGCAGCCGTGCGTGATGCGGATCGGGTCGTCGGTCTGATCGAGGCGGAGGAGAAGGGCCCCGCACGGCTGGTCATCAACCGGGTCAGGCCGGATATGGTGCGCCGTGGTGAGATGCTGGATATCTCTGACGTCGTCGAGTTGCTGGCGATCGATTTGGTAGGTGTCGTACCGGAGGAGCCCGATATCCTGGTCTCTGCGAATCAGGGAAAGCCGGTTGCTTTCTCTCGTGATGGTTCTCTGGCCGGCCAGGCGTTTCACAACATCGCTCGTCGGTTGCAGGGGGAGGACGTGCCGTTTATGCCTCTGCGTGAACAGGGTATGCTGGGGCGTATTTTCAACTTTATGCGCCCTGGGGGGGATTGACTATGAGAATCCTTGAACGACTGAGAAAAGGTCGCAAACCATCGGGAAAGGTCGCCAAGGAACGTCTGCGGCTGGTGCTGGCACACGATCGTTCCCACATCTCGCCCGGGCTGTTGGATACACTCAAAGATGAGATCATTTCAGTCATATCCCGCCACATCGATATAGACGCCAGCAGCGTCCAAGTGACCATCTCCCAGAGCGCGCGCGAGTCACGCTTGGTTGCCGATATCCCTTTGTCATCGGGGCGTAGGGGATATAGGGGCTAGTCGGATAGTCCATTGGTTGGTTGGGTTGTATGACGGGGCTGCGTGTCTGGCGACACTTTGATTACGTGCTGCTACTGGTTACTATTCTGCTGACTGTCTTTGGCGTGGTGATGGTATACAGCGCCACCAAGGGCAGCCTCGACGAAAACGTCCTTGGCCTTTGGCGGAGGCAGGCGACTGTCGGGGTGGCCGGGGTGGGGCTGATCTTTTTGCTGGCAGCTTTTCCTCAGGATTATCAGTGGTTGGGCGATTTTTGGTGGTTGGCCTATCTCCTTGCTATCGTGCCGTTGGCGCTCTTGTTCCCCTTTGGTGGCAGCGACATCGCTGACGTCAGAACGTGGTTCGACCTGGGCGTGTTCACCGTCCAGCCCTCATACTTGGCGATGATCCTGCTGATCATCTCCATAGGGGCCATGCTAAGCCGAAGGCGGCGGCGCAGGCGGAGCGCTTCCACGCCATTGTTCGGAGCGCCCAAGACGCGGTTGATGGAGGAACAGGCCGAGCGTCCTGGCGTTGTCAACTACCTCGTGTCTGCCGGGATGATGCTCGTGATGGTGACCCTGATCTTTTTGCAGCCGGACATGGCCACCGCTGCGGTGCTCGTTTCTATGTGGTTGGCGATGGTGTTCGAGTCCGACATGCCGGTGCGCTACATGGTGCTGACGGCACTATTGGGCCTGGCGGGACTCTATCCCATGTGGAAGCTGACCGAGGTGTTGGGGTTCGAGTATATGCAGAACCGCGTGCTGGGCTTTTTCAACCCTGAGCCCGACTATCAGGTGAGGCAGGCGCTCATCGCCATTGGCTCGGGCGGGTTCTGGGGCAAGGGACTTTTCCAGGGCACGCAGAGCCAGCTTCGCTACCTGCCGGCGCGTCACACTGACTTTATCTTTGCCGTCACCGCCGAGGAGCTCGGATTTGCAGGCATCCTGTTGCTGTTTGCCCTCTACGCGGTGTTGTTCTTTCGCCTGCTGCGCGTTATCCTGATCGCATCAGACTCGTATGGGCGCGTGTTGGCGACCGGTGTGCTGGCGATGGTCCTGTTCCAGTTCGTCGTCAACATCGGCATGAATCTGGGGATACTGCCCGTTGCCGGGCTCCCGCTGCCGTTCGTCAGTTATGGGTCTACCGCGCTGCTGACGACGCTGATCGGCATTGGGATCGCGGAGAACGTGGTCATGCGGCACAAGCGGTTCGAGTTCTGATGGCCAGCAGCCAAGTCGCTTTGGTACAGGGAGCGGGCCGCTACGAGAACGTCGCGGCGGCTTTGGCGGCCATATCGGGGCAGGTCAGCCTGGCGGGCGTCCGGCGCGTACTGATCAAGCCGAATTTCGTCTCCACCACCAAGCAGGCGGCGTCGACCCACGTGAAGGCCGTGCGCGCCGTCGTCGAGTTCGTGCGCGCTCGCTACGACGGCCCCATCGTCGTGGGCGAGGGGGCGGCACTCTCGCCCACCTGGGATGGCTTTCGCAACTTTGGCTACGAATCTCTTGCCGATGCGTACGGCGTGGAACTGGTGGACCTCAACGTCGACGACGTAGCGCCGGTGCGGATTCTCAATCGCCGGTTCCGTCCCAAGACGGCGTACCTGGCGCGCACCGCTGCCGAGGATGGCGTCTACCGCATCTCTGTCGGCATCCCCAAGACACACGACTGCGTCATCGTGACGCTGACCATCAAGAACATGGTGATGGGGGCGTTGGTCAACCCTCGCGCGGTCCATCACGGCGGCGGCACGCCAGGATGGGCGCGTTGGGTGGGGCATCTGATGCCCAAGTGGGTGCGACAGTCGGTGCTGGCGGAGTGGGCCAAGGGTACGCTGCTGGGCGGGCCGGGTGGATCGAGCAAGATGGCCATGCACCAGGGACTGCGGGCCATGCACGTGAATTTGGCACTCGTGGCCGCCCACGTCTGGCCGCACCTGGCGGTGCTCGACGGCTGGCAGGGGATGGAGGGCGATGGGCCGGGCTCGGGCGACCTGGTGGATTGGCGCGTGGCGTTGGCGTCCATTGACCCGCTGGCGGTGGACGTGCTGACGGCGCACCTGATGGGCTTTGACCCCAAACGGGTAGGGTACTTGCGGTACTGTGGCCTGATGGGTTTGGGCGTTGCGGCGCTGGATCAGATCGACGTGGTGGGCAACGCCGCACCCGAAGCGGTGCGGCAGTCCTTCAAGCCTCACGCCACCTACCAGCGCCAGTTGCAGTGGCACCTGGGGGGAGCTGAACGGTATCTGGCGCGCGCGGTGTAACCGCACGCATAGAAACCGGGTTTTTGATCTCATTCCGCACGCGGGTGCTTCAAGGAGTGTTGCAGCGCGTCAGGGCGGGTGATTAGATGACAAAAACCCGGTTTCTTTTTATGCGAGTCTCAAAAGGGTCAGAATGTGCTATAATACGACAGCGACCAAGACTGAGGAGAAGAGACAGTGACGGAACCCGAAACCACCTCGAAAGACTTTATTCGCGAAGCGGTTGAAGAGGACCTCCGAACAGGGCGCTACGATCACGTCCACACGCGCTTTCCGCCGGAGCCGAACGGTTACCTGCACATCGGGCACGCCAAGGCCATCTCTATCACCTATGGCATCGCCGATGACTATGATGGGCTGTACAACCTGCGCTTTGACGACACCAACCCGGTCAAGGAGGAGGTGGAGTACGTCGATGCCATCATGGAGGACATCCGCTGGCTGGGCTTTGACTGGGAGGATCGGCTGTTCTACACATCGAGTTATTTCGAGCAGCTCTACGAGTACGCCGTGCTGTTGATCGAAAAGGGCCTGGCCTACGTGGACGACCTGAGCCCCGACGAGATGCGCGAGTATCGCGGCACGCTGACCGAACCGGGCCGGAACAGCCCTTACCGCGGCCGCAGCGTCGCCGAGAACCTGGACCTGTTCGCCCGCATGCGGGCGGGCGAGTTTCCCGACGAGGCGCGCGTGCTGCGGGCCAAGATCGACATGCAAGCGCCCAACATCAACCTGCGCGACCCGGTGATGTACCGCATCGTCCACGTTGAGCACCACCGCACGGGCGATGCCTGGTGCATCTACCCGATGTATGACTACTCGCACCCTATCTGCGACGCCATCGAGGGCATCACGCATTCGCTGTGTTCGCTGGAGTACGAGGACCATCGCCCGCTGTACAACTGGTTCCTGGGAAAGGTGGGCGTTTGGGAGAATCCCCCGCGGCAGATCGAATTCGCGCGCTACAGCCTTACCTACATGGTGGTGAGCAAGCGCAAGCTGCTGCGGCTGGTGAACGAAGGGCACGTCAAGGGCTGGGACGATCCCCGCATGCCGGCCCTTTCGGCGATGCGGCGGCGCGGCTACACTCCCGAGGCGATCCGTACCTTTTGCGACGAGGTCGGCGTGTCCAAGACGAACACCGCGATAGACATCGCGTTCCTCGAGCACGTCGTGCGCGACGATCTGAACGAGCGCTGCAATCGCGTCATGGGCGTGCTGCGCCCGCTCAAGCTGGTCATCGATAACTACCCCGAGGGCCAGGTCGAGGAGATGGAGGCGGTCAACCACCCGCTCGATCCCGAGCGCGGCATGCGCAAGCTGCCCTTCTCGCGCGAACTGTACATCGAGCGGGACGACTTTATGGAGGAGCCGGTCAAAAAGTTCTACCGCCTGGCGCCGGGGCGCGAGGTGCGCCTGCGGTACGCTTATTTTGTCACCTGCACCGGCGTGGTCAAGGACGAGAGCGGCGAGGTGGTCGAGGTGCATTGTACCTACGACCCCGCCACCCGCGGCGGCGACGCGCCCGACGGGCGCAAGGTCAAGGGCACGCTGCACTGGGTCTCGGCGGCCCACGCCGTCGACGCCGAGGTGCGCCTGTACGACCGGCTCTTCACGCAGGAGGACCCAGAGGACGTGGAGGAGGGGGATTTCACGACCACCATCAACCCGGACTCGTTGGAGGTGCTGACCGGCTGTAAGCTCGAGCCAAGTCTGGCGGGCGCGCCCATCGGCAGCCGCTACCAGTTCGAGCGGAAGGGCTATTTCTGCGTCGATCCCGACTCGGATGGTGGCGGGCTGGTGTTCAACGAGACGGTATCCCTGCGCGACACGTGGGCCAAGATTCGCGCCCGGCAGAAGAAGAGGTCGTAAGTGCTCCGAGGGGATTGCCAAATCCCTGGTCGCAAACGGTCCAAGCAGAAATAGAGATGGAGATTGGAGATTATGTCCGTTCGCGTTCGTTTCGCACCTAGCCCCACCGGCGAGCCGCACATTGGCAACATCCGTACCGTCGTCTTTGGCTGGCTTTTCGCGCGCAAGGAGGGAGGGCAGTTCGTTCTGCGCATTGAGGATACCGACCGCACGCGCTACCGGCCGGAGACGATCCCGGCTATTATGGATGGGCTGCTGTGGCTGGGGCTTGATTGGGACGAAGGACCGGGTCTGGAGGAACTGCGTCGTTCCGGTGTGGAGAACGTCCAGGCATATGCCGTGGGCGGGTCGTTTGGGCCGTATATCCAGTCGGAGCGATTGGACCTTTACCGGCAGGTGGCGGGGGACCTTGTCGAGAGCGGGCGGGCCTACCGCTGCAACTGCTCGAAGGAGCGGCTGGAGTGGGTGCGCGAAGAGCAGCAGGCGCGCAAGCAGCCGACGGGATATGACCGGCACTGCCGCGACTTGCCGGTGGGCGCCGTCTCGCCCGACGAGCCGCACGTCATCCGCCTCAAGGTACCTTTGACCGGCCAGACTGTGCTGCACGACGCGATCCGTGGCGACGTGTCCTTCAAGAACGAGACCCAGGACGACCAAGTGCTGCTCAAATCGGACGGTTTCCCCACCTATCACCTGGCGGTGGTGGTGGATGATCACCTGATGAAGATCACGCACATTCTACGGGGAGACGATTGGATCTCGAGTGCCCCCAAGCGTATCTTGATCTATGAGGCATTGGGGTGGGAGCCACCGGTCTACTGTCACCTTCCGCTGGTGAATGGCCCTGATGGGAGCAAGTTGTCCAAGCGGCACGGCGCCACGTCGATTGCCCAGTTCCGCGACCAGGGCTACCTGCCGGAGGCGATGCTTAACTTCCTGGCCTTCCTGGGGTGGGCGCCAGGGGAGGGGGACGAGCAGGAGATTTTCAGCCGTGAGGATCTGATCGAGCGCTTTGACCTGTTCCGGGTAAGTAAGGCGTCGGCGGTTTTCTCCTACAAGAAACTGGACTGGATGAACGGGGTCTATATCCGCAATCTATCGGAGGAGGAATTGCTGGCGCGGCTGATGCCCTTCTGGCAGGAAGCCGGCCTGGTGCCCGATCCCTGCCCGAAGGGCCTGCGGGCGCGGCTGCGGCAACTCGTGCCCATCGTCCAGGAGCGGCTGAAGCGGCTGGAGGAGATCGTCGAGTGGACGACGCCACTGCTGCGCGAGATCGAGACGCCCGCGGCCGAGAAGCTTGTGGGCAAAAAGATGACGCCGCAGGAGAGCCTGGAGGCGCTGCGCCGGGGGCGCGCCCTGCTTGCATCCGTCGACCCGTTCGAGGCCGAGGCGATGCAGCAGCCGCTGCGCGACCTGGCGGACGAGTTGGGTGTCAAGGCGGGGGCGCTGTTCGGCATCCTGCGCTGGGCGACGACGAATCAAAAGGTCTCGCCGCCCTTGTTTGGCTCCTTCGAGTTCCTGGGCCGCGAGGAGGTGCTGGCGCGGTTGGACGCGGCGGAGGCGGTCCTGGCGGCGTCGCTTTAGCGCGTCCAGTCGCCAGACAAGCAGACGGCCCGGCTCGGTGCCGGGCTTTTTACTTGTGCATAGGTCGGCTAATGACTACGTGGGAAGAGGAGTCATGCGAATCCGGTCGTCTTCGATGACAGCAAAGTGCCCTATCCAGTCTGTGCGACTCTCAAGTGCTGCCACGGCGACTCGCGCGACTTGTGACGGTGAAGGCATCGAAATCCGAAAGAGGATGATTCCATTTGAGGCGGGTAGCCCAAATCGAAATGCTAACTCTCCAAAGTCCTTATCAAAGGTGACGAGGATACGCCCTTCGGCTTGAGCGCGCGAGAGAACCTCTTCATCGCTGATACCAGGTGCGTCTGACTGCACCCAAGCCACGTCGTAACCTCGTTCTCGCAAAGCTGCCACGGCATCACCGGGAAAATTCTCGTCCGCCAGGATGCGCATGGCTTCATGCCTCGGCTACTGCGAACGTGTAAACTTTTTCGGCTTTTAACACGGTACTGGTATAGGCCAGGCAGGCTTGGATATCCTCCGGCGTTAGTCCTGGGTAGTTGCGCAAGATATCTGCTTCGGTCCAGCCCTGGGCCATAAGGTCGATGATGAATTCCACAGCAAGGCGTGTGCCTTTTACAACGGGTTTCCCTGTCAGGATGTCTGGATCGATGACAATTCGGTCTTGCCAATTCATCGTTATTCCTCTCGTTCTACGGATGCTTGTATTCTAGCACGGTCTGGCTGTGACGCAACCTCTGGTCCCTATTCGTTGGCACACTGCTCCCTGTAGTGTGCCAGGTTCACCCGCGTGGCCTGCTTCAGATCCTCCGGTCCCTCGTCCGGCACGAACCCGCCGATCTCGATGTACTTGCCCGCCCCTCCGGTGGCCCCTCGGAAACCGGGCTTCGTCACCCGGCCCTGCGTCTACAGAACGCCATCCAAAGGATGAAGCGCCGTCCGCCACCCCGCTGCCATGCGCGACCGCACGAAATGCACCAGCAGGTGCGCGCTGCCTGGCGAATCGATAAAGCACACCTTGGAGGTCGCTTCAGAACTGAATTTCACGTAACACCACAGTGCGTCCCCCATCGCCGCCGCTTTGCTCTCGACCACGTAGACGAGCAGGTCGGCCGTGTGGTCGGATTGGACCTCACAGACCAAGACGTCGGCGCTGCCCATGGATTCGACCACTTTTATCAACGCCACGTCGTCCCGCCCTGGGCGTTTTTACCTTTCCTGTCCACGTCTTTGCTCCTCCGCCTTTTACAGAGACGTCTCATCCCAACTCCCGCAGTATCTCGTTCGTCTCCGCCAGATCGAATTCCCCCGGGTCGAACTCGCCGCCGATCCACTCCAGGTAGTCCTCGTGCTCGGAGTGGTCGGGGTCGCCGATGGCCTCCAGGAACCCCTCGTAGCCCCACACGCCGCCCACGTCCTCCGGCGGGCAGGCGCGCTTGCCCTTGATGCACGCCGGGACCTGCTGCCCTGGCTCCGGCTCCAGCACCTTTTCCACCAGCAGGGTGTGCAGCCAGCTATCGCCAAAGTCATACTCGTAGCGGAACTTGAACCCCTGGCGAGGGGCGACCTGGTTCAGCCGCACGCGCCGCTCGTCCTGCATCTCGAAGCCGTAATCGGGGTGTGGCTCGCCAATGTACGTCTGCCCCACGATGAACTGGTGCAGGTGCGAGTTGGTCCAGCCCATCGCCTCCTGGATGATGGTGTGCAGTTTCTCCAACGTGACGTCGCCGGGTACCAGCACCCGCCGCCAGATGGGCGGCTTGCTGTGTTCCAGTGTGACCTTGATCTGGTAGATCGGCGCTTTCGAAGTCGTCTTTTTGGCCATCGTTTTTCTCCTATCCCTGTTTCTCGGTCCAGGTGTGTTCAGGCATTCTTTGCTCCCGTGACTTGCTCGTTAGTACCAGCTACTAGCTTTTCTTCCGAGGAACCGGCTCAATCCCTGATGAACCCCAGCTCCTCCACTTTGAGCACCATCTGGTGCACGGCGGGCGGGCTCACGGATGAGCTCACCTGCCCGCGCCGACTGAGCCGCTGCTACCAACTATACAATCACTTCCGACAAATGCAGAAAGCCGCGGTACAACGGAGCGCCGAAGGCGCGGGTCAGGTGCAGCGGAGGTTAGCTGGTTTCTTTCTATGTTACAAGGCATCTCAGCACAAGACCCGGGCATTCAAACTCAACATACTAGATGATCAGGTAGCTCGCGTTTCAACAGGAAAATCATCGTTAGCTCATCAAGGTTTCGGATTATCACGTATGTGTGCTCATGCAATGGGTGCTCCAG
>Ga0307420_1000151_pt1 | contig 32915 bp, 25 predicted proteins | sample SalMarWE160240MG_2_FD_202167 | JGI IMG/M metagenome (GOLD analysis project Ga0307420, IMG submission 202167) | Salt marsh sediment microbial communities from the Plum Island Ecosystem LTER, Massachusetts, United States - WE1602-40 | ecosystem: Environmental > Aquatic > Marine > Intertidal zone >... | reverse complement strand
AGGAACCGATCAGGTAAGAAATTATCCCTCCAATATACGAAAGTACGCCAAGCAGGGTGAGAAATAAAAACGGAGAATTAAACTTTATAGTCCAGATCACAAAGAAATCAGGCGGGATCAATCCAAGGAAGGACTCTGAGAGTAAGAATACAATCAGAACAAATGGATCAGAAAGATTATAAGTAATAAAAGTAAAAACTGAATTTAAATCAAACAGCCAATTAAGGATAAGAACTAAAGGTACTACGGTAACGGCATAAATAATGATTATTTTCAGGACTGTCCACGACATGTAACCGTAAATTCCCCTATTCTGATTACTCTTATGTTCTTCCTTAACTTTAGACCAGAACCATTTAATTCTAAGATTACCCATGTCTTATTATTCACTTACCTAAAATTCATTGATAAGACAATCATTTCAACCACTTCTCAACTGCCTCTGGACTTAACCCCGCAAGCCCCAGCTTGTTTTTCTTGTTGTACCCGTTGAGGTCATTTGCCAGCTTCCCTGCTTTTTCCACCTCTTTCAGCTTAGTGATAGTTGTAAAGCCCAGCTTCTTCAATGGTTCAATCCATTTTTCAGGAATACCCATTTTCAGGTATTCCTCGCGCCTGCTGCCTTCCGCCTTCTGCCTTGCTTCCGGTTTCATCTGGGGGAACAGGAGAACATCCTGTATTGAAGGCTGATTTGTGAGAAGCATGGTAAACCTGTCGATACCCAGGCCCATTCCTGATGTCGGAGGCATTCCCACCTCCAGCGCTTTTACAAAATCGTTATCAATGAACATTGCTTCATCATCACCTTTTTCGGAAAGTTTAAGCTGTTCCTTGAACCTTTCCATCTGGTCAATAGGATCATTAAGTTCGGAATAGGCATTGGCAATCTCTTTGCAATTAATGTAAAGCTCAAATCTTTCTGTCAGCCCGGGTTTGCTTCTATGCATCTTTGTAAGAGGTGAAGTCTCTGTCGGATAGTCAATTATAAATGTCGGCTGGACAAGGGTATGTTCACATTTTTCACTAAAGATGGCATCGATAAGCTTCCCCTTGCCCATTGTCGGATTATGTTCAATATCGAACCTGTCGCATACCTTTCGTAATTCTGCCTCATCCATTCCGGTTATGTCCACGCCAGTGTTTTCCTTTATCGATTCCAGCATACTGATTCGCCTGTAAGGAGGATTCAGGTTGATAACTGTATCATTATATGCAATTTCAGCCTTTCCATGAAGATCCATAACTGTTTTTTTGATAATTTCCTCTGTGAAGGTCATCATCCAGTTATAATCTTTATAAGCGATATATATCTCCATAACCGTGAACTCGGGATTATGTGTACGGTCCATTCCTTCATTGCGAAAATCCTTCGAAAATTCATACACACCTTCAAAGCCTCCCACAATCAGTCTTTTCAGGTAGAGCTCATTGGCTATCCTCAGGTAAAGAGGAATATCCAGCGTATTATGATGTGTGATGAACGGCCTGGCTGCTGCCCCTCCCGGTATAGGCTGAAGAATAGGAGTCTCCACTTCGAGATAACCCCTGGAATTAAAAAGCTCTCGCATTGAATCAATGATACGTGTTCTTTTGCGGAAGACATCGCGAACCTGCGGATTTACGATAAGATCGATATAACGCTGGCGATAACGCATATCATGATCAGTGACAGCATCGTACAGGATTCCCTCTTTTTCTTTTACAATAGGCAGCGGATGGATCGACTTGCAGAGTATGGTGAATTCTTTCACATATACAGTCGTTTCTCCCATCTGGGTTTTAAAAACATATCCCTTAACGCCAATGATATCACCGATATCCAGAAGATGCTTGAAAACAGTATTGTACATGGTTTTATCTTCACCGGGACATATATCATCACGGCGAAGATAGATCTGGATCCTTCCTGAAGAGTCCATCAGCTCGGCAAAAGATGCATTGCCCATGATTCTCCTGGTCATTATCCGACCGGCAAGGCATACATCCGGGAAATTGTTCTTTTCAGGTTCGAAATTATCAAGTATCTGCTGTGCAAAGACATTAGTTTTATATTCAGTTGCAGGATAGGGGTTTATACCCAGTTTCCTCAGATCGTCGAGCGATTTTCTTCGTATCTGTTCCTGTTCACTAAGTTCCGGAATATTCATAACGGATTAAAATTTGTGCAAATATAGAAAAATTCAAGCTTTAGAAATCAGCCCCTGAGAGCCGCAATCCTGTCATCAAATTTTTCGCGCAGAAGTTTTGTTACAGGTCCGGGAATCCCTTTCCCGACAGGCTTGTTATCGATCGAAATAACCGGAGCTATTTCATATGAGGTATTGGTAACGAATGCCTCAGAGATATCATCAAGCCGGTTTACCGGTAAAGCTGTTTCACTTACAGTTATCCCTGCTTCATGAGCCAGGCGAAGAACATTTTTCCTGGTAATTCCGGCAAGTACTTTCTCTGATTCGGGATGTGTACAGAGCATATCATCAATTACAAAGAATACGTTAGAATGAGCACATTCGGTAATCACATTATCCCGTGTGAAAATACATTCAAGGGATCCGCATTCCCTTGCCTCCTGAAAGCTCAGGATATTTGGCAAAAGTGAAACCGATTTGATATCGCATCTGGTCCATCTTTTATCCTCCCGCAGTATTGTATGAATACCTGATGAAATAAGATCTTTCTCAGGATGGAATGACCGGGCAAAAGCATAAACAGTGGGAAGGATAGCAGGTGACGGAAAAGCATGCGAGCGTTTCGCAACACCCCTGGTGACCTGCAGGTAGACCAGGACAGGAAGATCCTTCAGGTTATTACGTGCTATAAGCTCCTGAGCTATTGAGGGAAATGAATCCGCTTCGGGCCACTCTAATCGTATTTCCCTCATGCTTCTCTTCAGCCTTGTCATGTGGCCCTCCATGTCGAAAAAGAATCCCTCATACCATCTTGTCACTTCATAAATACCGTCGGCAAAAAGAAATCCGCGGTCATCAGGACTGATGTGGATCTTATCTCTTTGGAGGAAATTTCCGTTATAGTATCCGATTTCCATGATTTGAATCTATATTTTATTATCATTACTGATGTCACTGTAAAGATTTATTCTTGCCCATTCAAGTACACCTGAGACTTTTCTCAATAAGAGCGGGTCTTTGTTCCAAAAACCAGATCATCTTTCACTGTCACCCCATATCCTTTAAAAATGTTACCGATGCACCAAGAATAAAAAATGTAACAACATATAAGATTATTGCAACAATTATTACGATTCCAAACCATGTAAAACAGTATTTCAGGTTCCGGAAAGCTTTTGTTAGCAGCTGTTTATCAGGTGTTTTTACTGCATCAGATATATTTTTTGAGAAACGGAAAAGGTATAGTACAGGAAAGAAATAAAGAACTGCCGAAGCAATAAAAATTGAACAGGCAAGCCATCCCGGGTAGGTGGATGAGGTATCTCCTTTATTGAAGATACAAAGAAATAAAACTGCAGATAATCCGACAACCAGCAGAACGACGACACCTATAAATCCCAGAATGGCAAGAAACATTGCCCATTTTCGTGTTTTGTCAAGGTCTTTAAGGCTTTCCTGTTCTAATTCGGTTTTTATGGCTGAATCTGTGTTTTCCAAAGTATATTTTTTAAAGTTTAATTTTGAGGTCTAACAAATATAATGTTTTTTCCACTCTGTAGTTCTCTGTGATTTCTCAGTTTAGGCTTCATGTACTCATTCCCGGTGAGTACGTAATAAAAGCAAAGAGTTTTATACCTTTGCGACAATTATTAAATCAAATGAAAAAGGGGCGAAGATTACCGGGATGGCTTAAGATGCAGAGGGCAAGCGGGGAGAATTATTCCCGGGTAAAAAAACTGGTTGAAGCCAACCGGCTTAATACAATCTGTACCAGCGGGAACTGTCCCAACATAGGAGAGTGCTGGAATACCGGCACTGCCACTTTCATGATACTTGGCGACATATGCACCAGGGCATGCAAATTCTGCAATACCAGGACAGGGAAACCCATGCCGCCTGATAATACTGAACCTCAGCGACTTGCTGAATCAATTAAATTGCTGGAACTGAAGCATTGTGTGATAACCTCTGTTGACCGTGATGATCTCCCTGACGGCGGAGCATCTTTCTGGGCGGAGGTCATCAGAAAAATAAAGAAGGAAAATCCGGGGATAACAATAGAATCCCTTATACCAGATTTTGATGGGAAACCTGAGAATATTAAAAAAGTAATTGACGCCGGACCCGATGTGATTTCACATAATATCGAAACCGTCAGACGGCTCACTCCATTAATCAGGACAAAAGCAAAATATGATCTCAGCCTTGACGTTATTAGATATATATCTGATGAGAAAAAAATCTCCAAGTCGGGATTCATGCTCGGACTCGGAGAAGAAGAGCATGAAGTATATGAAACCATGGATGATCTGGTAAAGGCAGGGTGCAGAATATTAACACTTGGACAATACCTTAAACCCTCCCGGGATCATATGGAAGCAGTTGAATATATTATTCCGCAAAAATTCGAAGAGTACAGGAGAAGGGCTCTTAACAAAGGATTTGAATTTGTTGAAAGCAGTCCCCTTGTACGTTCCTCTTTTCATGCAGAAAAACATGTTAAGGCTGGATAATTTTCATTATATTACGGCATCAAAATTGGGGGGCCATACTTGAGATATAGTGTTAAATATGAGGATATTGGCTTGATGGATTATAAGGAAACCTGGGATTACCAGGCTGCAATCTTCAAGGAACTTATCGTTGGTAAAAAGGAGAGGGAAAATGCAAGTGATTCAGGGACAGAACATAAACCCGGCACCCTTATTTTTGTAGAACATCCTCATGTCTATACCCTTGGGAAAAGCGGTTCTGAAAATAATCTCCTGCTCGACTATATACAATTGCGGGCCAGGGATGCAAAATTTTTCAGGATCGACCGGGGCGGGGATATAACGTATCATGGTCCGGGCCAGATAGTGGGATACCCGATATTTGATCTGGAAGTTATGAAGATAAGCCTGAGGGAGTATATTTTCCGTCTCGAGGAAACAATTATAAGAACGATAAATGAGTTTAACCTGACAGGATCAAGAATGGAGGGAGGCACAGGTGTATGGCTTGATCCGGATATTAAAGAGAAGGCAAGAAAAATATGTGCAATAGGGGTTAAAGCAAGCAGGTATGTTACAATGCACGGATTTGCCTTTAATGTAAACACCGATCTTACCTATTTCAACTATATAAATCCCTGCGGATTTACTGATAAAGGGGTAACCTCGCTGGAAAAAGAACTTGGCAGTAAACAGGATATCGAACTAATAAAAAATATTGTAAGAGAAAAGCTCAGGGAGGTCCTTGACCTTTACTGGACTAATCTGAAGAACTAATGGAAAAGCGTTGGATACTAAAAGAGAGAGGAGAGATTGCTACTGTAAAGACACTGGCAACCGCACTTGGTGTTTCAGAATCACTTGCAACCCTGATGGTTCAAAGGTCCATAACAACACCGGAGGAAGCTCATGCCTTTTTTAATCCAAGTCTTGATTACCTTCATGATCCTTTTATGATGAAGGATATGAATATTGCTGTTGACCGCCTGTCAACGGCAATCAAGAAAAATGAGAAAATACTTGTTTACGGCGATTATGATGTTGACGGAACAACAGCAGTGGCTCTTGTTTATTCCTTTCTTAAAGAACAGTATTCGAATGTTAAGTACTACATACCTGACAGGTATAAGGAGGGTTACGGAGTTTCGATACAAGGTATTGATTTTGCTGTCGAAAATAAATGCAAGCTGATTATCACCCTTGACTGCGGGATCAAAGCGGTTGAAAAGATCCGATATGCAAAAACAAAGGGTCTCGATGTAATTATCTGCGACCATCATTTTCCGGGAGAGGAGATACCAGGCGCACTTGCGGTACTCGATCCGAAACAATCCGGATGCAGCTATCCATATAAGGAACTATCTGGATGTGGTGTGGGCTTCAAGCTGATCCATGCATATTCCAGGATACATGGAATGCCATTCAGTAAAATAGCTAATTACCTTGACCTGGTTGCCGTGAGCATTGCATCCGATATTGTCCCTATAACAGGAGAAAACAGAGTGCTGGCCTATTTTGGTCTCAAGCAGCTTAATGAATCCCCCCGAACAGGACTTAAGGAAATAATAAGAGAAGCAGAGGTTTCCAGAGCATTGACGGTTGAAGATGTTGTTTTTAAGCTGGGTCCCAGGATAAATGCTGCCGGCAGGATGGAAACAGGAAGCCGGGTTGTTGAACTTCTTATTTCGAATGATACAACACTGGCAACCGGAATAAGCAAGGAGATCAATACCTACAACAATGAACGGCGAAGCGTTGACAGGGTGATAACCACCGAAGCCATGAGAATGATATCTGAAAATCAGCGTAACACAAATGCGAAAACAACAGTATTATTCAATCCATCATGGAAAAAGGGTGTCATAGGGATTGTTGCTTCACGCCTGATTGAGACCTATTACCGGCCAACAGTTATCCTTACAGAATCGAATGGCTTTGCGACAGGCTCAGCAAGATCGGTCCATGGATATGACCTCTACCAGGCTATTGAAGCATGCAGTGACCTGCTTGAAAGTTTTGGAGGACATATGTTTGCCGCAGGATTGACTCTTAAGAAAGAGAATATCCAACCTTTTATGGAGAGGTTTGAGAACTATGTTAACAGCACAATAACTGAAGAACAGATGCTGCCGAGGGTGCTGATCGACATTGAACTATATTTTTCAGAGATCAACGAAGAGTTTTTCAATGTTATGAGCCAGTTCCAGCCTTTTGGTCCCGAGAACATGTCTCCGGTATTTGTCTCAAGGAATGTTACTGACAGCGGTACAGGAAAAATGGTTGGTGCAAACGGAGAGCACCTGAAACTTGATCTCTGCCAGGAATCATCAGGGACACATACTATTTCTGCTATTGCATTTAACCAGGCAAACCACTTTGGATATATCCGGAGCGGGAGGCCATTTGACATTTGTTATTCACTGGAAATGAATGAGTTCCGCGGCAATAGAAACCTACAGCTCAATATCCGCGATATTAAAATCCCTGAATAATACGGCTGCCGGCAATTGGCTACCGGAAATCCGCAATCTTAAAACCATATCCTGAACTGCATTTTTATCTCATCACTTTCATCTGCAGTATAATTATCTGATTGAACAGATGTCAGCCTGTATTTTATCCTGAACTCAGCTATGTCAGCTATTTCCCATTTAACCATGAGGTAACTTCGGTTACCCTTTCCGGATAAAGCAGGGATACTGAAGCTGTACAGAAGATCATTCTCCCAGGTAAAAAGCCTTGAATTCCAGTCATCTGTGCTGAATATGCAATGCCTGAACCATAGAGTCACGGGAATTTGCCGGAACCTGTAATTGATGTCCTGCAGCATGAGCATGCCTTTACTTCCGGTTTCTTCAAGAACCTTGTAGTCGATTCGTGTTGTAAGATTCAGGTTCTCCTGGGGAGAATATTTTATAATACTCTTAAATGTTCTGGCTGTTAGTTCTGATATCTCTGATATCCCTGTATCATCCTGCATGTCGGTCATTGAAAACCTGTAATTATATGATATTTCAAAGCTGAAATTATCGGAAGGAAGATATTTTATCCTGATCTCCTTTCTCTTTGCTATGGAGGGATAGCTGCACCTGTACCTGAGCCATGGAAAGCAGGTAATATCACAGCCGGCACTTATGAAAAGGTATTTTGCAGCCTCTAAGGTAAAATTACCAAGAATACCATGTTCATTACCCGTTGAGGAACTACTTCCCGGACCACCGGCATGAAAACTTATAAACCCGGGTGAATAGTTCCTGCACAGGAAATTTATTGATAACCTGTCTGCCGGTCTTGCTGTGAGTCCCTGAACTACAGCATAATTCCATGATTTATCAGCTGTAACCTCACCAAACAGCAGGATCCTGTGTATCACGCTGTTATAATATACTGAATATGCATTGTTACGCATCCCCTCAAAGCCATAGAGGTCCTCCGGATCGCTGCTTTTTAGATTAAGTGGAAGTGAAAAACTGTTTTCAGTCCAGGTCAGACCAAATCTGACGGATGAGATATTATAGTTGACATTAATACCATAAAATGTCTCACTTAAAACATCTTTTTTCGACATGAGAAGCGTGCTGTTATGCATACCTGTCCTGTGAAAATTCACAACATATATTTCTGTTGAATCTGCTGATGTGCCCAGGGTTGCATCAACAGCATTATTTGAATACAAAATAAAAAGGCCCAGATTATTGATTGAAAACTCTGCTGCAGCTCCCCTGAAAAAGTTATTCTCATCAGTAGAGGTATAAGGTCTTACCTCGTCTCTACCCGACATATATCCTGATGACGTTAGAGAGAAGCCTGTGCGCATCCTTGAATTGACATTTGTACCATGACCGAAACAGGCTGAATAATCACCAAGGATTATCTTTCTCACAAAACCTTTACCTGAATAGGTGAGATTGGAAGAAAAAAAATCAGGGAAGCTTTGCTTGTCAGGAAAGAATTTTTCGCCGGCATCTTTTTCGACACTGATCCCCCCGGAAAATGACCTGGCCGAGAACTTGTATTTTGATAGTATTTTCCATGCTGAACCTAAAGAAGACGTGTCATTTTCACCTGGTTTTATGATAAAGTCAGTGAGAAGAGAATTTCTTAATTTCAATTTTCCGGGATTATTATTTTCTTCTTTGTCCAGGGAAATAAAAGGCATCATCATTTCTGCAAGCTGACGGTCAAAACCCGGAACAGAGGCTATTTCATAGATGGAAATAATATCTCCGGATTCCTTTATGTGATCGATCAATGATTTTATCTGAAAGTCAGAAATAAAAAAAAGACGGGCTAATTCAGATTCATCAACCGAATTTATCCTGACAGGATTTTCAGACAGCTCTTGAAGCTGTTCAATAAATAATGTGGCGGTTTCAGGATCTGACTCATCAGCAGCCAGCTCCTCTGCGATATGTATAATTATGTCTGAAAGCTTATCTCCCTGACTATAAACGGGATTACTAATAATAAATATAATAAGTACCAAAATATTTTTATAAACCGCAAAGTACACAGAGATTCTTGCAAAGTACGCAAAAGCAGGTAGTATGAGTTTATTTCTAGCCAATTGATTATAAAATTTAATTCTGTATGTATTTGATAAATATATAGGTTACACAGAGCTCCACGGAGAAGACACAGAGTTACACTGAGGTTATAATCGAAACCTTCTTATTCCATTTTTAAGAGTAGTAACATTGAAATTAATTAATAATCCTGTTTTCATGTGCGAGAATTTCAGATAGGTTAGTATTTGAGCAATATGGACAGGATTGAACTCATCAACCACCTTAAGTTCAATAACAACAGAGTTTTCAACAAGAATATCAATCCTATACCCACAATTAAGTTTTATCTCTTTATATATTATTGGAGTAGGTTGCTGCCTTTTTATATTTAATCCTGCTCTTGTCAATTCAAAAGCCAGACATTCCTCGTAGGCTGATTCCAGTAATCCGGGACCGAGTTTTTTGTGTACTTCTATTGCACAACCGATTATTCTTTGTGTAATTTCATTTGTTTCCATTTGTAAAGAATATTATTTTTCTCTGTGTTTCTCTGTGTCTCCTCTGTGGAACTCCGTGTAAGTTCTTAGTTCTATTAATTTTCGTTCAGGATTATTTTTATAATATAATTTGGGGTTAATGAATCTTAAATATAAATGATGCAGAAGAGGTAATTCCAAGTTTTTCATGGGTTGCAAAACCAAGGTCAAGTTGTAATGAATTCAGCAGATATCCCAGCCCGAAGCTGAAAGAGGTATTATCGGTACTGAAACCTCCCCGGAGCCAAAGTCTGTTAAATACTTCATACTCAAGCCCTGTCCTGATTATCAGCGCTTTACCCGTACTCATCTCTGCTTCAGCGCCTGCAAAAAGCACTTTATTAAGCTTTATCCCCGCGCCAGCCCTGAGAGTTGTCGGCAGGAATGATTTTCTCAGGGAATTTGGTATCGGGTTAAACAAATGAATGCCCAGACTTAGATTCTCATTAGGTAATATCAGAAGCCCGGCTTCACATGTAATTGAATGCCTTCTGTCATATTCAGATGATGTTTTCTCGGAAAAATAGTCTATCTGCACTCCGGCAGCGATTATCCGGGAAAATGCCAGTCCGCAGCTCAGTCCTGCTGTCTCCCTTCGAAAGTGGTTATATCCGAAATTCGAATATACGATGCCCACGGAACCGTTTCCTGCAGGAATGATAACTCCTGCAGTTCTTGTTCCCAGTTCCCCGATATTGAACCTGTTCTCATAGTTGATGCCGGCTGAGAAAGAGCTGTTGAAGCCCAGAAGTGCCTGGTTATGGAATGAGGGCCAGAATCCGTTTTTCATTATACAAACGGATGACATTCCCGACTCACCTGCTCCGGCTGGAATACGGTATGGATCACCTGCAGAGAGAGCCGTGAATAAAAAAACAAATAAAACCGAAACTGTTATTTTGTGCAGCGAGTACAAAATGTTTCAGGTATAAACTATAAAATTACAAAAAAAAATCAATACCCGAAAGGGGATTATTTTAAATATTTCTTTCTACTTTTTCAACTTAGAGGATCAGGGGGCTAATTGGTTTTGTATTTGATTTTTACCTTCTTCAGCTCTTCATTTGCATCAACTATCTTTTTTTTCAGACCCTCTTTATATTTAATAATCTCTTTCATCACTTTTTTGTCTCCTGCACCGATTATCTGTACAGCAAGGATGCCTGCATTCTGGGCTGCATTAATCCCGACAGTTGCTACAGGTATTCCCGGAGGCATTTGCAGAATAGAGAGCATTGAATCAAGTCCTTCAAGCGAAGCCTTGATTGGGACGCCAATGACCGGCAGGGGCGTTATGGCTGCGATAACTCCCGGTAGATGAGCTGCCATTCCGGCTGCTGCAATTATCACCTTTATTCCTCTTCTTTCAGCATTCCTTGCGAATTTTTCAACTTCCTCCGGAGTCCGGTGAGCCGAAAGGGCATTAATTTCAAATGGTATCCTGAAATCATTGAGAATATGCGCTGTTTTCTCCATCACAGGCAGGTCCGAGGTGCTTCCCATTATTATGCTAACAAGCGGTTCCATATTTTTTATTTAAATTTAACTTCCTGTCATGGACAAAAATAAGTTATTATTTTCATATTTTCGCTCGGCCGGATAATCAATAACCGTCTTTATGAACGAAGTGACTATACTGGATAAGAAGTTCAGGGAACTTATCTCTGAGCAGACAATAAAAAAGAGAATAGATGAAATTGCGCTGCAAATAAACCGCGACTTTACAGGCAGCGAGATTATCTTTGTCGGAATACTTAACGGGGCATTTATGTTTGCTGCCGACCTGTTCAGAAAAATCGATCTGAACGCCAGGATAACTTTTGTAAAACTTGCTTCCTATCAGGGCATCAGTTCATCCGGATCGATTAAAGAGCTGATAGGATGGAACGAAGATCTGGTGAATAAAAAAATCATTGTCGTGGAAGATATAGTTGATACCGGGGCGACATTGGAACGCATTGTTAATGAGTTAGTAATTAGAAATGTTGCTGAAATTAAAATTACCACGATGCTTCTTAAACCTTCGTCATACACACGTGACATTCCAATTAATTATATCGGATTTGAAATCCCGAACAAATTTGTTATAGGTTATGGGCTTGATTATAATGGTTTTGGACGTAACTTGTCATCCATTTATACATTGATTAAATAATTCAAACTTAATATTTACTATGGTTAATATCTTGATTTTTGGTCCTCCCGGATCAGGCAAAGGGACACAGTCAGTGAAGCTGGCTGAGAAATTCAATCTTACTCATCTCTCTACAGGCGATATGCTGAGGGCTGAGATAGCTGCAGGTACAGAACTCGGACAAAAAATGAGTTCTATAATGTCGAAAGGAGAACTTGTACCTGATGAGGTGGTTATTGAAATGATAGCTAATAAGATTGATACGACAAAAGGCAGTTCAGGATTTCTCTTCGACGGCTTCCCTCGTACAGTAGCGCAGACCGTTGCTCTCGATAAAATGCTTAATGAAAGAAAGATGAAAATAGACTCCATGCTGGTGCTTGAAGTTGAACATGATGAACTGGTAAAACGTCTTGTTTTAAGAGCTGATCTGTCAGGACGGCCGGATGACAAAGATACTGCAGTGATTGAAAACAGGATAGATGTCTATAAAGAGAAGACAGAACCTATAATAAATTATTGCCGTGAGAAGGGTATTTATCAGTCCGTTAACGGAATGGGAACAATTGATGATATATTCGGGCGGCTGGCTGATTATATGAAAAAGCTTATGTGATCCCCCAACTCCCCACTTTAGAGGGATGTCGAGAAGTAACAGGGGATCTGTCCCTTGGTGGATTTTATTAGAATTTTAAAAATATGTCTGAGTCCAATTTTATAGATTATATAAAGATATTCTGCCGTTCAGGGAATGGAGGTGCAGGATCGGCTCATCTCCGGAGGGAGAAATTTGTTCCCAAAGGTGGTCCCGATGGAGGTAACGGAGGAAGGGGCGGACATGTGATTATGCGAGGGAACAGCCAGATGTGGACCCTGCTCCATTTAAAGTATAAGCGGCACATATATGCCGGTAACGGAGTCAGGGGAGGAGCACAACAATCAACCGGGGCTGACGGCAAAGATATTATAATTGAGGTACCCCTGGGTACTGTAGTCAAAACAGCCGAAACTTTTCAATTTATATTCGAGATAACAAAACACGGGGAGGAAAAGATACTGGTAAGAGGAGGCAGGGGAGGACTTGGTAATACCCACTTTAAGTCTCCAGTAAACCAGACTCCGCGTTATGCCCAACCCGGCGAACCAGGAATCGAAGACTGGTTTGTTATGGAACTCAAAATACTGGCAGATGTAGGATTAGTAGGTTTCCCTAATACCGGTAAATCAACACTTCTTTCGGTAGTATCAGCAGCAAAACCAAAAATCGCCGACTATCCCTTTACAACGCTTACACCTAACCTCGGGATTGTGAGCTACAGAGATGATAAATCGTTTGTAATGGCTGACATTCCAGGTATAATAGAGGGGGCGCATGAAGGCAAAGGCCTGGGAGTCAGGTTTTTAAGACATATAGAGCGAAATGCTATATTGCTCTTTATTATTCCTGCCGACAGTAAAAACATCAGGGAAGAATACGAGATACTAGTTAATGAACTTAGAATGTACAACCTTGAGCTGCTTGATAAGAAAAGAGTACTGGCTGTATCAAAATCGGACCTTCTCGATGAGGAGATGATGGATGAGATCAGGAAGGACCTGCCCGATCTTCCCGGGGTTTTTATCTCATCACTTACAGGACAGGGACTTACAACTCTTAAAGATATCCTCTGGAGTGTTATGAATAACTAAATGATGGCCTGTTATGCTTGAGCAACTGGATCAGCAGCTTTTTCTCGTTCTGAATTCACTGAATACACCCTTCTGGGACAAAGTAATGTATGCCGTAAGCGGTAAGATAATATGGGCTCCGCTCTACCTTGCAATACTGATCTGGCTGGGATTCAAATATAAAAAGAGATTTCCGGTAATAGTACTTTTCATAATTCTTGCTGTTACGCTTACTGATCAGATGTCAGTTCATTTTTTCAAGAACCTGTTCCTGAGACTTCGTCCATGTCATGAGCCGGCCCTTCAGGGAATGGTGCATCTTGTTAATGATAAATGCGGAGGATTGTACGGATTTGTATCATCACACGCCGCAAATTCATTTAATGTAGCTCTGCTGAGTCTTATGTTCATCAAAAGAAAATGGTATTCAATAAGCATAATTCTATGGGCTGCAATTATCGGCTACAGCAGGATCTACCTGGGTGTTCACTATCCCGGCGATGTTATTTGCGGATCTCTGCTGGGTGCATTGATCGGATGGGGGATGTATAAATTGTACAAAATAACAGATAGTAAGATGCTGAATAAAACATCTTATTTTAAGCAATAATCAATACTGTGCTCTGTCTGAACCTCGATACCACCAATCCTTACTTCAACCTGGCAGTTGACGAATATCTTCTTAAAAACAGTACGAAAGAGTATCTCATACTTGGAATCAACAGTCCTTCAGTTATCATAGGAAAGCACCAGGTTACTCACAGGGAGGTAAATACCCGGTTTGTTTTCGAAAGGAGAATCCCTGTAATAAGAAGGATCTCCGGGGGTGGAACTGTTTACCACGACTTCGGCAACCTTAATTTTACTTTTATCCTTAACAGTAAAAAAGGGAATCAGATTAATTTCAGAAAATACACCCTTCCCATACTTGAATTTTTGGAAGAAAAAGGCATTAAAGCAGGTTTGGAAGGTAGAAGCGACCTGAAAGTTAATGGTATTAAAATATCAGGTAATGCAGAACATATTTACCGCGAAAGGGTTTTACATCATGGCACACTGCTTTTCAATTCCCGGCTTGATGATCTTAGGGGAGCATTAAGGAAAGACAGATCATCCTATTCGACCAGGGCCGTGGAATCAAATCCTTCACAGGTGATGAACCTGAAAGAGATCACACCAGGGGTGAAAGGTACAATTGATTTCAAATCTGAAATGCTGAAATTCTTCCTCGAGAAAGAGGGGAATAAATATATTGAGCTGACCGAAGAAGAGAGATCAGAAACAGGAGAACTGGAAAGATCAAAATACAGTACCTGGGAGTGGAATTATGCATATGGTCCTGAATATTATTTCATTAACAGGTTTGAACTGGAGGGGGAAAAGCATTTCTGCAGGTTATTTGTGAAAGATGGTATAATCAGGGAATGCGAAATTGAGAGATCGGGAGAAATGGCAGCGATAGCGAAAAAGCTTATTGGCTGCAAGCATATGGTTAAGGAAATAGTTGAGATATTTAAACAGCAAAAGATTAATATAAAAAGCGCAGGGATTTTTAATTTCTTTTAATAAAGTGGATATTTTAAAATCAGTAGTGGTCTGGTTGATCGGGATAGCAATTATGGTTATATTCTTCCCTGTTACTTTTATTATATGGCTGCTTGTTCTTCCATTCGACAGGGAACGTTCCGTGGTTCACTGGATGCTGATATATCAGTCAATTATTATTTCGTATGTGGTACCGATCTGGCGAATTAATGTTGAAGGGCGGAAAAAAGCATGTCACGGAACCACATATGTTGTTATATCCAATCACCAGTCAATACTCGATATTCTGATCATTAATTGTCTTTGCTACCGGTTTAAATGGATATCAAAAATAGAGAACACGAAAAAGCCGGTACTGGGCTGGTATCTGAAAATGGCAGGTTATATAACCGTTAACAGGGGCGATAAAGAGAGCAAGGAGAGAATGCTGGAGGAGTCATACCAATGTTTAAAGAAGGATATTTCGATCATGATATTCCCAGAGGGGACCCGTTCCGCCAACTGCGAAATTGCTTTTTTCAAAAGAGGAGCTTTCCAGCTGGCTATATCCGCAGGTGTACCTGTCCTGCCTGTACTGATAGACGGTACAGGCAGAGTCCTTCCCAAGCATGGTTTTATATTCGGCGGATTTCATAAAATAACAATAAAAGTCCTTGATCCTGTGGATGTGGAATCATTCGGAACAAATAGCCCTGAAGAACTTGCAATGAAATTCCAGCAAATGATGGCAGCGAAATTAAAGGAACTCCGAGAGGAATCTGACAGGAAATGACTCATGCCTCTTCATACAGAAGGATACTGCATAAGATGGGATATTATGACTATCAGCATGGCTTAATCTATCGTCATATTAAACAACAGGGTATGTGGGAAAGACACCTTGATCGTTGCAGGAATATGATAATCAGGGCTATAGATCTGTATAAGCCCGAAAAGATTACCGTACTTGGCAGCGGATGGCTGCTGGAGCTTCCGCTTGCTGAGATGATTGAAAGAACTCAAAAAATAATACTTGTCGATATAGTCCATCCTCCTGAAGTGATAACCCAGACTGCAGAGTATACTAACATTCACATTGTTGAAGAAGATATTACGGGAGGTCTGATAGAATTAGTCTGGAAGAAAGCAGGTAACAGAACATTTTTAAACAAACTATCATCTCTGGAGGATATTCTTGTGCCTGAATACACACCAGGCTGTGACCCCGGGATGGTTATATCACTGAACATTCTTACACAATTGGAGATACTGCCATTAAAACTTTTAAGAAGAAAATGCAGGAGAGTGGCAGAGGAAGATTTCATGAATTTAAGGAAAGAGATTCAAAACAACCATATTAACTTTCTGGAGAATCATAATTCAGTTTTGATTTCTGATATAGCGGAGGTTTTTAAGAAAGCAGGAGGAGATTCGTATGAGAACAGTACTATAGTTGTTGAATTGCCCCGGGGTAAAGAAAGGGAGGAGTGGACATGGGATTTTGATCTTACCGGTACCGATTATAATCAAAAGAATTCTGTATTTAAAGTTGCTGCAATTTTGATTTGAAATGGAGAGGAAGAAAATAAAAAAGAAATACCAGGAGATTATTGAAGAAAATGAGGCTCGTCTTGGAAAGTTGAAAAAAAGGCAATTTCTCGTCTCGATGGTACGGCTGGTATTGTTTGCCGGGGGAATAGCTGCCTCAATACCTTTTTTCAGAAGCTCAGTAACAGCAGGAATAATTGTTCTTATTATTTCTGCACTCTTATTCATATTTCTTGTAAAATATTATGCTATACTGGCTGAAAAGATCCATTTCACCAACAACATTATCAGGATCAATGAATCTGAACTAAAAGGTTTTCAGGGTGACTATTCTGCTTTTAACGGTGGTAATGAATGGATAGATAAGGATCATGACTTTTCCATGGATGCAGATCTTTTCGGAGATGATTCACTGTTCAGGTTTCTTAACAGGACTGTGACAGGATTTGGAAGAGAGACCCTGGCCAGGTGGTTATCTGAACCTTATAAGTTCCGGAACAATATTGAAGCAAGACAGGAGGCGGTGGATGAACTAGCACCAAAGATATCCTGGCGTCAGGAGTTTATGGCATATGGTCTGGGAAAACCTCTTGAAAAAGAAGATGTTGAGAGTCTCAAGAGCTGGTTGGAAGAAAAGGATAGCTTTCTTTCTGCCTCTACACTGAAAACATTAATCCTTCTCTCACCTGTTTTAACAGTCTCTCTCCTGGTTCTGGCACTGCTCAATCAGGTTCCATTAAATGTTTTAGGGTTCCTGTTTATTCTTTACCTTTTATTTGTTGCGACATACCTGAAAAAGACCAACCGGATACATAATATGGTGTCAAAAAAATTCACGCTTCTTTCTGCATTTGAAAAACTGATCTCCCTGTTCGGAAATGAGCAATTCAGGTCACAGATCCTTACAGAGACTGCCGGCAGATTAATTTCAGACAACAAATCAGCAGTTTTCACGATCAGGGAGCTGAGGAGGATAATTGAAGCATTTGACAGCCGTCTGAACATTTTAGCCGGCTTTTTGCTTAATGGATTGGTCTTATGGGATTTTCAGTGTTTGATAAGGCTTGAGAGCTGGAAGGCAGAAACAGCAGGACAACTTCCGGAATGGCTTGAAACAATAGGGGAGGTTGATGCACTTGTGAGCCTGGCAAACCATGCCTGTAACAATCCGGAATATATCTTTCCCGAGATCACAAGCGGAGAGCCTGTAATTGAGGCGATCAATCTCGGACATCCGCTTATAGATGAGAAAACCAGGGTTTATAATGATTTCTCCATCAGAAATAAAGGAGAGATATACATTGTGACAGGGGCAAATATGTCGGGCAAAAGCACTTTCCTCAGGACAGTAGCAGTTAATTTAATAATGGCAATGGCAGGAACGGTTGTCTGTGCCTCTGAATTCAGATTCATTCCATGTAACCTGTTCTCAAGTATGATAACGACAGACTCTCTCAGTAAAAATGAGTCCTATTTCTATGCTGAACTTAAAAGGCTGAAAACACTGAAAGAGAAACTGGGGTCGGACGAAGAGCTTTTCTTCCTGCTTGATGAGATCCTTAAGGGAACAAACTCAGAAGATAAAAGTACCGGGTCGAAACTGTTCCTTTCACGGCTGGCTGACCTGAATGGCACGGGGATAATTGCCACACATGACCTTTCACTGGGTAAAATGGAAAATGAATTCCCGGGAAAGATCTTCAATAAATGTTTTGAGGTGGAAATTGAGGGGGAGAACATATTGTTTGATTATAAACTAAGGGATGGTATAACACGCCATATGAATGCCGGTTTGCTAATGAGGCAAATGGGAATAATATAAACTATTACCTTTTATTAACATCCCGACTGACAATGTAATTGTCGATCAATCAGTTAAATATTTTAGTAACTGTCTTTTTGTCATTCAGGCATGGATCAAATTTAGTCTCATTGTTGAAAAATTGAATGCCTGCAACAACTCTATTTAACTATATTTGCGCAAAAATTCTGAAAAATGTCAGTTGCAGGATATTCAGAAGAACATATAAAAACCCTCGAATGGAGAGAGCATATCAGGCTGAGACCGGGTATGTATATAGGCAAGCTGGGTGATGGTTCATCGGAGGATGACGGTATTTATGTTCTGCTGAAAGAGGTGATGGATAATGCTGTTGATGAATATATGATGGGTTTCGGGAAGAAAATTGATGTGTCGATATCGGGCAGGGAGGTACGGGTGCGGGATTATGGCCGCGGGATCCCGCTCGGCAAAGTTCTCGATGCCGTGGCAAGAATGAATACCGGTGCCAAATATGATTCAAAAGCCTTCAAAAAATCCGTGGGACTGAATGGAGTCGGGGTAAAAGCTGTGAATGCTCTATCTTCGAAGTTTGTTGTCAGATCAATACGTGACGGGCAGATCAAGATTAACGAGTTCGAACACGGGATTTCTGTAAAGGATAACCCGTTAGAGCCAACGAATGAAGAAAATGGCGTTGAGGTGATCTTCCAGCCTGATGAAGAGATGTTCGGCAACTATTATTATATCTCGGAATATGTGGATACAATGCTCAAGACATACGTATACCTGAATTCCGGACTTATAGTTAACTTCAACGGAAACAAATTCTTTTCCAGGAACGGCCTTGCGGATCTGCTGAATGAAAACATGAGCAAAGAGGGATTATATCCTCTTATTCACCTGAAGGGCGATGATATTGAAGTTGCTTTTACCCATGTAATGCAATACGGGGAAGATTACTACAGTTTTGTTAATGGACAGCATACAACCCAGGGAGGCTCTCACCTTATAGCATTCAAGGAGGCAATAGTCAGGACAATCAGGGAGTTTTACAAAAGAGATTATGATCCTGCCGATATAAGGTCATCAATAATTGCTGCAATAAGCATAAAAGTAGAGGAACCCATTTTCGAATCACAGACAAAAACTAAGCTGGGATCAAAGGATATGGGGCCTGAAGGACCATCTATAAGAATCTTTATTAATGATTTCATTAAGAAACAGCTCGATGATTTCCTGCATAAGAATCCTGACACAGCAGCAATTCTTTTGAAAAAAATTCAGGATTCTGAAAAAGAAAGAAAGGCTATTTCGTCAATACAGAAGCTGGCCAGAGAGAGGGCAAGAAAAGTGAGCCTTCACAATAAAAAGCTGAGAGACTGCAGGATACATTATAATACCAATGATCCCGACAAGCTTGATTCAACAATCTTTATTACTGAGGGTGACTCAGCAAGCGGTTCGATCACCAAATCGAGAAATGTCGAAACGCAAGCTGTTTTCAGCCTCAGGGGAAAGCCGCTTAACTCGTTCGGTCTTACAAAGAAAATTGTATATGAGAACGAAGAATTTAACCTGCTGCAGGCAGCCCTGAATATCGAAGACGGAATTGAAAACCTCAGGTATAATAATGTGGTGATCGCAACGGATGCCGATGTTGACGGTATGCACATAAGGCTTCTCCTGCTTACATTCTTCCTCCAGTTCTTCCCTGAGCTTGTCAGAAGAGGACATGTTTATATTCTTCAAACACCGTTGTTCAGGGTAAGAAACAAAAAAGAGACAAGGTATTGTTACACTCCCGAAGAAAAATCCGCGGCAATAGATGCACTCGGACCTAACCCGGAAATCACAAGGTTCAAGGGACTGGGGGAAATATCGCCCGATGAGTTTAAATATTTTATTGGGAAAGAGATACGTCTTGAACCTGTAAGAATGAAAAAAACTGATGCCGTTAACGGTTATCTCGAGTTTTATATGGGTAAGAATACTCCTGAGCGCCAGGATTTTATTATTGAGAACCTGAGAGTTGAGGAGGATAAGGTTGAATCAGAAATCTGAAGAACAAATAAGCTGCCTATAATATGTCTATGGAAGAAATGGATCTTGATATTGACGGTATTGAGGATGGAGAAGTAATGCCGGAAGGATCGGACACACTTCATTCGGTAACAGCCCTGTCGGGAATGTACCAGGACTGGTTCCTGGATTATGCTTCCTATGTTATTCTGGAAAGAGCTGTTCCGGAACTTTTTGACGGACTAAAACCTGTTCACAGGCGTATTCTTCATTCAATGAAGCGGATGGATGACGGACGGTTCAGCAAGGTTGCAAATATCATTGGTCATACCATGCAGTTTCATCCTCATGGTGATGCCTCAATAGGCGACGCCCTTGTGCAATTAGGGCAGAAGGAGCTCCTCATTGATACACAGGGCAACTGGGGCAATATGCTCACCGGAGATGGAGCAGCAGCATCAAGATATATAGAGGCAAAACTCTCAAAATTCGCCCTCGATGTCGTCTTCAACCCCAAGACCACTGAATGGAAACTATCATATGACGGCCGGAACAAGGAACCTGTAACTCTTCCAGTCAAATTTCCGCTGCTTCTGGCAATGGGAGTGGAAGGTATTGCGGTCGGGCTTGCATCAAAGATACTGCCTCATAATTTTGTGGAACTCATAGATGCGACTATTCAATACCTCCAGGGCAGGGAATTTACTCTTTATCCCGATTTTCCGACAGGAGGATTGATAGACGCATCAAGATACAATGACGGGCAAAGAGGCGGTGTGGTCAAGGTAAGAGCAAAGATTGAAAAAATCGACAAGAAAACTCTGGTTATCACAGAGATACCTTATGGTAAAACAACCCCCTCCCTGATCGAATCAATCATTAAAGCCAACGAGAAGGGAAAAATAAAAATCAGGAAGATTGACGATAATACCTCGGCAAATGTTGAAATCGTGATTCATCTGATGCCGGGAGTGTCACCCGACAAAACCATAGATGCTCTCTACGCACTTACGGATTGTGAATATTCAATTTCACCAAATACATGTGTTATAACAGGAAACAAGCCTTCCTTCATAGGGGTAAGTGCAATCCTGAAAAAATCAGCCGACAAAACAGTTAAATTGCTGAAAGCAGAGCTTGAGATCCGGAAAAATGAACTACAGGAAGAGTGGCACATGTCATCCCTCGAAAAGATCTTTATTGAAGAGAAGATCTATCGCGATATAGAGGAATGTGAAACCTGGGAAGCCGTGATCGAAGCCATAGACAAAGGTCTCATGCCATTTAAAAAGAAACTGCAAAGGGAAGTAACCAGGGAAGATATCATACAGCTTACAGAAATAAAGATAAAGCGTATTTCAAAATTCGATGTCAAAAAAGCTGACGAGCATATCAGGGGAATAGAAACAGAACTTGATGAGGTGAAGAACCATTTAAGGAATATTGTGCCTTTTACCATCAACCATTTCAGGCAGATAAAGAAGAAATACAGCAAGGGAAGGGAGAGAAAGACGGAGATCAGGAGCTTCGATATGATACAGGCAACAAAAGTTGTTGCAAGCAATGCCAGATTATATATTAATTACAAAGAAGGATTCATAGGAACAGGTCTGAAGAAAGATGAGTTTGTCTGTGAGTGTTCCGACATTGATGATATACTGGCAATTCGCAAAGACGGCGTTTATCTTATTACAAGGATTGCTGAAAAAGTATTTGTGGGGAATGATTTAATTTATGCTCAGGTGTTTCTTAAAAATGACGAGCGGACAATATACAACATTATTTACCAGGATGGGAAGAATGGCGCTTTGCTGGCTAAACGATGTGCAATAACGGGTCTCACACGTGACAAGGAGTACAATCTGACAAGAGGAAATCCGGGGTCAAAGATCGTCTACTTCAGCGCAAATCCAAACGGCGAAGCCGAGGTGATAAAAGTACATCATAAGCCCAAAGCCCGTCTAAAAAGGCTCGTTTTTGAATTTGATTTCGGGCAGCTTAATATTAAGGGTAAATCCTCGATGGGAAACATCCTGACAAAGAACGCTGTGCATAAGATTTCCCTCAAGGAGAAAGGACTCTCAACATTGGGAGGCAGGAAAATATGGTTTGATGATTCAGTGTTCAGGCTTAATGTGGATGGAAGGGGGATCTTCCTTGGTGAATTCAGCGCTGATGACAAGATACTGGTGATAACGAAAAACGGTTACTTCCGGCACACCGGATTTGACCTTTCAAACCATTTTGAAGATAACATTCTTGTAATTGAGAAATTCAGACCGGGGAAGGTCTATTCTGCCGTTTACTGGGATGCAGAACAGAAATTTTATTACCTGAAAAGGTTCATGATCGAGGAATCAGAAAAACCACTCTGTTTCATTAATGAACATCCTGGATCGAAGCTTGTAAGCATCACGGAAGTTGAATATCCGAGATTTGAGATTCATTTCGGGGGTAAGCATAAAAGCCGTGAAACAGAGATCATTGAGGTGGCTGAATTTATCGGCGTAAAAAGCTATAAGGCTAAGGGAAAGAGACTTACAAGCCTCACCGTCGATAATATCACGGAACTTGAACCTGTAGTAAAGAAAGAAAGTAATCTGCCTGAAGGGGAAACTGATGAAGATGAAGATACAGCTCCTTCCTCGGTACATCAGGATCCGGCCCAGATGAAGCTCGAATTGTGATGCGGAAAAGGAGTCTGGTATATATAATCGGTTTTATGGGCAGCGGCAAGTCAACTGCCGGGAAAAGACTTGCCTCAGCTCTGGGATGGTCATTTATTGACCTCGACAGAAAGATAGAAGAAAAGGCAGGGAAAACTATTGAACAGATATTTTCACAACATGGTGAAAGTCATTTCCGTAGGATTGAAACAAATCTCTTAAGAAATGTCGGATCGAGTGCCGAAACTGTAGTCTCTACAGGAGGAGGCACTCCCTGTCATGGTGATAACATGGATTTCATGCTTCAGACCGGACTTACAGTTTACCTTAAGATGACTCCTTCCCGGCTTGCCGGACGATTAATAAAATCAACAGATGAAAGGCCATTATTAAAAAATATTCCGGATGACAAGCTAATAAAATTTATTGAGGATAAGCTTGAATACCGCGAAAAATGGTATAAAAGATCTAATATTACAATTAGCGGCATTGATATTGATATCAATCTGTTATGCTCAAGGATTAAAACATCTCTTTCATTCTGACCGGCAATAACTCCCGTATTTATCCTTTAAAGTTAGCCTTATCATTTCCCTGCAATTTGAAAAAAATGAAAGTAAGAGATCATGAATTATGATTAAATGCTTACTTTAGTATGATTTAACAGAACGGGGAGATTTTTATGCGTGACAGATTGTTCAAGCTCTTAGGAGTTGAGAGCGGAGAGGAGTCAATGGTATCTATGCTGCTGGCACAATCTGTTTTTCTAGGAATTTTCTTCGGAGCATTCGATATAAGCGCCCATTCTCTCTTCCTGTCGATTTTTGACGAGAAGATGATGGCAAGGGGATATGTAATCTCAGGCCTTGCGGGCATAATACTCACATCTGTTTATACCGGATTACAGACCAGGATGGTTTTTAAGAGCTTCTCTACTATCAATCTTATTTTTGTTACCACAATTACAATGATCTTATGGATCCTCCTGCTTGTTAATCCTGCAAAATGGGTGATTTTCATTGTATTTATCATGCTGGGCCCTCTTAATATACTGGCTATGCTGGGATTCTGGGGAACTACAGGTCGTTTGTTCACTCTTCGCCAGGGGAAAAGATTGTTTGGTCTCATTGATTCAGGAATGATAGTGGGAATAATAATAAGTTGTTATGCAATTCCTGTTTTGCTTTCATTTAACTTCAAGCCGCACAATATTTTACTCATCAGCTCTTTTGCCATCTTAACCGGCAGCATTGTACAGGTACTGATAGGCAGACGCTTCCAGTTTCTGTCAGGTAAGGTAGAAAAGTCAGAAGGATCAGATAAGAAAAAATCGGTTACAACACTTTTCAAGTCTGACTCCTACATAAGGGTAATGAGTATATTCATTGCACTCTCGGTAATGACAGCCTTTTTTGTCATGTATTCATTTATGGCAGTGACCAGGGAACAATACCCTTCGGAAGAGGATATGGCACGGTTCCTCGGCCTCTTTACCGGCAGCATGATGATATTTACACTGCTGATAAAGCTTCTTGTTTTCTCCTACCTGATAAGGAACTATGGATTGAGAACCTGCCTTGCACTCTCCCCGTTACTTGTTGCCACATTTACATTAATAGCAGTGATAGTCGGGATGTTAATGGGATTTACCCCCGCAACAAGCGGATTCATGCTCTTTTTCATGTTGCTTGCACTCAGCCGGCTCTTCTCAAAATCCCTTAAAGATTCAATTGAATCACCCTCTTTCAAGGTGATTTACCAGACGATAGATGAGAAGATCCGTTATGAAGTCCAGTCAGCAATGGACGGAACAGTGAATGAGATTGCTGCTCTTACTTCAGGTCTTTTACTGGCAGGTCTTGGTCTCCTGAGCTTTGTAAAGCTTATTCATTTTTCCTGGGTGCTGTTTGTTCTTACGATCATCTGGATCTATTTTGCCATAAAGTTATATTCAGAATACAGGAACTCGATCAGGAAAGCCCTGGAGTCGGGCCACCGGGAAAATCTGGGAGAGGGCCTTTCCCGGGAAGAAATTATAATTAAAAGCAGATTTTCTGCAGACCAGGCATTTAATACAAATTATCTTCCCCTTATTTCAGGAGATTTTTCAAGCATTGAAAAGAACAAAAATCACTGGTTCATTGAGAAAATACTCAACTATTCAGATAGGAGAAAAGATTTATGCTTACTTCCGGCATTAAAAAAGATTGCAGAAGAGAAGGATATTGATGAGGGAACGAAACATCGTTCTCTAAAGATTGCTGAGGATCTGGAACATGCCTATTCCTCTGGCAGTCAAACTACTGATAAGCTGGCTAATGCAAGGAAAATACTGGCTGGTTCAAAACAGCCTCAGACTACACAAATATTGAGACTTCTCAGGGATAATAACATTCAGTCGAAAGAGATAGCAGTCTATATGATCGGGAAATTCAAGCTTACCGATATGCTGACTGAGGTGTGCGAGTGTCTTAATGTCAGGGGGCTGGAAATCCCGGCTGCCAATGTTCTTAAAAGTTTTGGAAGGGATGGCGGGGAAGAGATAACCAAATCACATATGATCTCATCCGGGAACGTTAATATAAGTAATACTACCCTCCGTTTACTCGGTGAGAATAGCAGCGGAGAAAATGATGAATTTCTCTTTTCCCGGTTATGGTCGAATTCGCGACAGTTAAGGGAGGTTGCACTGGAATCTCTTGTCAGCAGAAACTATAAAGTCGGAGAGGATGATAAGGACAGACTTCATCAGATGATATCTGACGTTATAGGTATAATGGTATGGAACATTTCTGCACGGATAAGCCTGCAAAGGAAAAACGACACATTGCTGCTTGAACCCATGAATATGGAGATGGCACGCTGGAACAGATTCCTGTTCAACTTGCTTGCTATTGCATATGACTCCGGGTCAATGAACAAGATAAGGGAGAACCTTGAAAGCGGAACCATTGAAAGTGTCAATTTCGCACTCGAAATGATGGACCTGGTGATCGATGAATCAATAAAGCCAAAACTTGTCCCGCTTGTCGACATTATTCCTGATGAAGATAAGGTAAAAGCTCTTTACCAGTTTTTTCCGGGTGAAATACCTGAATACTACCACCTTCTCGAAAATATTATTAACCGCGATTATAATCTGCTGGGCATCTGGATAAGAGCCTGTGTTATCAGGAGTATAGATAAAATTGACAATGAGAATCTTGCGGAATCCTTGAGAGCGCTTCTGTTCAGCCCTGAAGCAATACTCAGGGAAGAATCTGCCAGGCTTATTTCCGGATTGAATAAAGAATTATATAAATCTGCATCAGGAAGGTTATCTGACAATATAAAGGAACAGCTCGATAAAATAATAAGCAGTGAAACATCCTCCGGGGAGCTGCTCTACGAAAAAACGGGATTCCTTTCGGATTGCTTTACGGAATTAACAGAGGACGATCTGCTGTTAGCTGCAGGCTCCCTGCAATATCTGGATAATATCCAGCCGGCTGATCTGGCTGATGAAGAAGGCGGCATTTTATGGCCGGTGCGATCAGGTAAACCAGACGCTAAGGCTGAAATAATTTATGGAACAGGGGAAACCGAGGGAACAAAACCTCCATTGGGTGATTATGATCACTGGTATTTACTTCCTCTTAAAACAGTTGAAGAATATAATTTCAGGTTTCCTGAAAAGGCTCTTGAGATGATGAAATATATAGAAACTCACGAAAATTAAAAGGCAAAAATGGCATTACGCAGGACTACAATATTCAGGCAATTGATCATAAACATAGCTATTCCTACATTGCTGGCTTTGTTAATTTTTGCAGTTTTTAATTTTCAACGCACCCGCTCCCAGCTTGCAAGGAGCAATGAAGAGAAAAACAGACTCCTGGTAAATGAGGTTACCAAAATCCTCAGGTTCCAGGATATTGCTATAAACCTTATTGAGGATGAATTCAATAACAGGTTCAGGGGGTTAAGTTCCAGGCTGGTAAACGAATATTTTACCAATACTGATAACCTGGAAGATATTGATCTGAAAAAAGTTGCCGAAGAGGTGGGAATGGACCCTGATAATGAGGATATATATATAATGGCTGAAGACGGTACAGTAATCAATACCACATTCATCGATGAGCTTGGATTTAATCTTTACAGTCTGGGTGATAACTTTAAGAAATATCTTGCCGGGATACGCGAATCGGGAGGGTTTGTTACCGACCTGTTTGCCATAGAACATCAGACAAAGAGACCCAAAAAGTATACTTATCAGGCAACAAAAGACAGAAAATATATAATTGAGCTTGGAGCATATTCCAAACAGGTTGATGAGGTTATTCAGGCTATCGAGGATACAAAAGCTGAAATGAAAAGCGAAACAGAGGGTATTATTGATGTTGAATTGTTCCTGATCGCTGATGAACCATTCAGCATGAACAAAAATGCTCTTGAGGTTGAAAGTCAGAAAGAGAACCTTTTAAAAGCTTTTACCGACAAAGACACAATAAACATTACGGAAAAAGTCGGTAAATCCTGGTATAATTATCGTTATATCTACATGGAAAGAGCCGGCATGAAGGATAAACCGTCAAGCCTGTATAGCCAGGGCTCAGTGATCAGGATTATCTCTGACCTTACTTCTCAAAAAGCATTATTGAGAAAAGAAGCCATTAAGTTCATCCTGGTATTTGTTGTAACTCTTATTGCTCTTACAATATTGATATACAGAAAAGCCAGAGTAATAACCCGGCCAATAATAAATCTTGTGGAGAATGTAGACAGGATAACGGACGGGAACCTTAGGGAAAGGGCGGAAGTGGTTGGTAATAACGAAATTACAAGACTTTCGGAGAAATTCAATATGATGATAGCACAGTTGGAAAGCTATACCTATGAGCTTGAAGAAAAGGTGAAGGAGAGAACTGTGAAAATTGAAAAACAGAAAGAGGAGATAGAAGAGCAGAAAAAACATATCACTGACAGCATCTATTATGCACGGAGGATACAAAATGCAATACTCCCTTCATTCAGCATGATAAGTGAACACCTCAGCAATTACTTCATTTATTATTTGCCAAAAGATATTGTAAGCGGAGATTTTTACTGGGTTCATGAAGTTGACGGACTTTTTATAATTGCAGCTATTGACTGCACCGGACATGGTGTACCCGGTGCCTTCATGTCGATCGTTGGCTTCAATCAGCTGAATTATGTTGTAACAGTTAAAAAAGCCAGATCAGCATGCAAAATACTTGATGAACTCAATAAAGGAGTAATAACAACACTGAATGAAAATACAGGTGAAAACTCAATAAAGGATGGAATGGACATAGCCCTGTGTGTGCTTGATCTTAAAGCCGCGAAGGCTGAATTCGCAGGTGCAAATAATCCCCTGATACTGATACGAAATAACATGTTAACCAGATATAAAGGAGATCGTTTCCCTATAGGGGCATATGAAGGTGATGATCCACAGAACTTTACTAATAATATCATTGACCTGAATAGCGAAGACTGTCTTTATCTTTTCTCAGACGGATATGCTGATCAGTTCGGAGGGCTGGATGGCAAGAAATTTATGTATAAAAGATTTGAACAGCTTCTTCTCGAAATACATACTTTGCCGATGGATGAACAGAAGGAGACACTAAATAATAGACTGCTGAAATGGAAAGGCTCCAACGACCAGGTGGATGATATCCTGGTGATTGGCATAAGAATATAGGATACAATATATTTCTAATTTCTGACTATGGGATTAAAAGAAGATGCCAGGACATTCAATCCCTTTCCTGGATTAAGGCCATTCGCGCCTGACGAAAACGACTTGTTTTTTGGACGTGAAAAGGAAAGTGAAGAGATCCTGAAGAAACTCCTTAAGAACCGGTTTGTTACTGTAATTGGTGCTTCAGGCAGCGGTAAATCATCACTTATCTATTGTGGTGTATTGCCGGAAATCCGGAACATGGAAAAGGACGAATCATCAAAATGGAAGATAATCACATTCAGACCGGGAAATGATCCGCTGGGTAATCTCGGAAACTCAATCAAGGAAGAAATTTCGGGAACTGACCTGAGAAAGACTGAGGTGGAGACTATTCTCCTGGATATGCATTTAAATTCCGACGGAATTGCATCCGCTTTAAAGAAATATCTCATCACTGATAATGAAAAAATCCTTCTTGTAGTTGATCAGTTTGAAGAACTCTTCAGATACAGCACTGCAAGTACCGGTGGAGCAAGGGAAAGTAATGTTGCTGAGTTTGTTGAAAAAATAGTGAGCGCTATCAGCCAGCCCGAAGGAAATATATACACATTAATAACAATGCGCTCCGATTTTATTAGTGAATGCGCACATTACCAGGGCCTTACGAAATTAATAAATAACAGTAACTACCTTGTTCCGCACATGGACAGGGAGAATTACAGACAGGCAATTGAGGGTCCAGTTAAATATGCAGGAGCATCTATTGAGGAAAAGCTTGTTGAGACACTTCTGAAAGATATCGGAGAAAGAACTGATCAGCTGCCGGTACTGCAGCATGCACTTATGAGGACATGGACACACTGGCAGGAGCTTGATGAGCCGGGTCACCCGATAAGTTATTCTGATTATGATTCTGTGGGGACCATGACCGATGCAATGTCGAGACATGCCAATGAAGCATTCGAGGAGCTTAACCCGAGGGGGAAGGAGATATGTGAGAAGATGTTCAAAACAATCACCGAAAAGGGAGCTGACAATAAAGGTATCCGTCATCCTTCAAGTGTAACAACAATAAAATCGATCATCCAGTGTACAAGTGAAGAACTCTTCGAGGTCGTTGAAAAATTCCGGATTCCCTCCCGATCATTTATTACACCCCGGCAAATAGTCCCTCTTGACGATGATTCCATAATTGACCTCTCTCATGAGAGCCTTATGAGGTTGTGGGACCGGCTCAGAGGATGGGTGGATGATGAAGCAGCATCGGTGCAGATGTATCTTCGTCTCTCTGAAGCATCAGCAATGTTCCAGCAGGGAAAAACAAGCCTTTGGAGACCACCCGATCTTCAGCTCGCAATAAACTGGCGCGACCAGCAGAAACCAACCCTGGATTGGGCACAGAGATATGACCCGGCTTTCGAAAGAGCAATGGTCTATCTTAGGACCAGCGAGAAGGAATACCTCGATGAGGAAGAAAGCAAAATACAGCTGCAAAAAAGACAAATGAAGAGAGCAAAGATCGTTGCTATGATCCTTGGGACTGCAGCTATTATTTCGTTGGGATTCATGTTATTTGCTTTTGTCCAGAGAATAGCCGCTGACAGGGCAACAATGCTTGCTGAGGAAAGAAGACAGCAGGAAGAGATAGCGAGGGCAGAGGCTGATGCTTCTGCAATAGTAGCGAAGAGACAAAGTGAAATAGCTGATTCAAATGCTGTTGTTGCACGAACAAATGCAGAGGAAGCTCTTCGTCAGAAATCATTTGCCTTAACACAACAGACAATTGCAGAAATAAATGCTGAAGAAGCAAGAAGACAGGAACAGATTGCTCTTGAACAATCTGATTCTGCAACAAGAGCAAGCATCAGAGCAGATGAAAATGCCAGACTGGCAAATATTCAGAGAGAAGAAGCCTTACGCCTGAGAATGCTTTCTGTTGGTAAGTCAATGTCAGTCAAGTCGTTACAGGTTCAGGGACAGCAAGACCTCCAGACATTGCTCGCTTACCAGGCATACCTCTTTAACAAGAATAATAAAGGTCTTGAAAATGATGCAGATATTTATACCGGCCTTTATAACGTAGTAAAACAATATGGTAATATCAATTATAAAATCTTTAAGGGGCATAACGGCGAAATAAAGAGTATAGCCTATGTGCCAGGCAGAAATGAATTCTATACTTCAGGTGATGACGGACAGGTACTCAAATGGAATCCGGATAATAAAGAACTAACGTACCAGGTAATTTATTCCGGTGGGGATATAATAGAAGTGCTTGCAGTAAGCCCCGATGCATCATGGCTGGCATGTGGAAGCAGCAACTCTTCAATACGCATGATACCACTGCAGAGTAATGACACTCAGTATGAAATGAAGGGACATACCGGTAAACTAAAGTCACTGGTCTTTTCTTATGATGGCGATTACCTCTATTCTGCATCACTTGACGGGAAAGTGCTTAAGTGGGACCTGGCAGCCAAAACAAGTAAGGATGTGACTACCGGAACAATGAAAATAACATCTATTGATATATCATCAAACGGACACTATATTGCAGGTATTAACAGTAATGGAAATGTAATTATCTGGGATCCTGAAAATAAAACTGAGAATTTCAGAATTGAAACGACTAGTAAAAATATCAAGGTTATCCGGTTCAAACCTGATGAAAACATATTAGCTATTGGTGATGTAAACGGAAATGTTGAATTATGGGATATAGTCGCCGGAAAAATGATTTCAGAAGTCAGGGCTCATACTGCCCAGGTAAACGATATACGGTTTAATCCTGTTCTTAACCAGATGGCAACTGCAAGCAATGATAAGACGCTTAAGATATTCAACAATATCTCCGACCTTACAGAAGCGCCGATCACATTCAGCGATAATGAGGGGTTTGTACTTGTGATGCAGTTCAGTCCCGACGGCCAGCTTATCATTTCAGGAACATATGAAGGTACACCGAATCTGATCGGACGTCCATCGCATGTAAACTACATGGTTGATAATATCTGCGATCTTGTCACAAGGAATATGACCCAGAATGAATGGAACACATACGTTGCCAGGGATATTCCTCTTGAACAGACATGTCAGGGGAAATCATATAATATTAAAGTTAATGAAATAAAATAAAGATATCAGGAAATGAAGTACAGATATTCATATCCGGTTATTCACAGGTTGTTTTTGATTGTTATTATCAGCTTAATACCTCTGATACTATTGTCGCAGGAAGCAACCACCTGTGCTGAAAACCTGAAAAATGCACAGACATTTTTTGATAACGGGCAGGTGGAGCAGGTCCCCGGAATGCTTTCAGAATGTCTTAAATCGGGATTTAACCGCGAGGAGGGGCTTACAGCTTATAAGCTTCTTATACAGACATATCTTTTTGAAGACAAGAACGAACTGGCTGACTCCGTAATGCTTGCATTCCTGAAAAAAAATCCGGAGTATGAGCTGAGCCCGACAGATCATTCAAGTTTTGTGTTCCTGTATAATAAGTTTAATGTTAAATCAGTCATACAGATTTCAGTTCATCTTGGAACAAATCTTCCGTTCATAACATTCATTGATCCGAAATCCGTTGCCGGTATTCCGGGGGAAGGCATTTACAAATCAAAGGCACTCAACCTCTATGCATCGCTGGAAGCCAAAATTAAGTTAGCAGAGAAACTCGAACTGAACATCGAAGGTGGATATTCACAGATCAAATTTACTAACATAGAGGATTTCTTGCGCTTTCAAGAAACAACTTATAATGAGACTCAGCAAAGGATTGAAGTGCCGCTGAGCATTACATATGACATTAAGAACTTCGGAAAATTAACTCCGTATGGCAGGTTTGGCATAGGACCTGCTTTTACACTGGCCTCAAAAGCCCTGGCTGAATCTAATCCTAAAGATGAAAATAACCATGACGATCGAACCAGAACCATTATCGACAGGAATGATTCGAGAATAAATATGGATCTGTTTGTCCAGATTGGTGCAGGAATAAAACTCAAAACCAGGGGAGGTTATTTTCTTGCCGAACTGAGATCAAATGCAGGAGCCCTGAACCAGACGATCAGAGGGGGCGCTTCTCCGGAACAGCTGGAATTTCACGATTTCTATAAAGATGATGATTTTCATCTTAATTCATTGAATTTCAGCTTAGGATATACTCAGATCTTTTACAAACCTTCAAAAAGAAAGGAGTAGCACATGAAAA